>FUFK010732126.1_pt1 | contig 10099 bp, 10 predicted proteins | sample 1021851 | NCBI WGS metagenome assembly FUFK01 (sample SAMEA51879418, study PRJEB19060) | metagenome | reverse complement strand
TATGATTTAATAAAGCACAAAAATTAATAGGAAAAGATGTTTTAGGACTATTATTGTTTCTATGACCTATCACAAAAAACTGCTCAGGGTCACTTTGGTCGCTTTGGTCGCTTGGTATTGTATAAGGGTTAGCACAATTCATATACAATAATTCTGCACCACCTCTTTCATCATCCCAACCTAATTGTCCTGTGGCGTGTAAAAATGTAGGTATATCTACATAAAATCTTGGCGTTTTAACTTGCTTTCCCATTAATATCCTCCTGAACTACCTGAACTACCACTACCTGATGTATACGTAGGTCTTGTTGTTGTTCTACTTCTTGTTTTAATTTGTTTTTCTACCTTTGGTAAATCGTAATCAGGTAAATTATAAGTAGTTCTATTGACTTTTCCAACTCTTTTAGTATCTTTATAATCTTCCCAACTACTTGTATCTATACTAAAATCAAATGATTGTGAACTCCAATTAGAATTAACTTCTTTAATTGTTTCGGATAATTGTTCACCTTTATCATTAGAGATTATAGCTTTAACTATTTTAATATATCCTTTATAAGTAAATAATGTTTGATTTTGTATAGGATTATTTCCTAAAGTAAACATAAGTATAGTATTATTGTTTCCTTGTAAAATCCATCCTTCTGGAAGCTCAGGCGTTATTTCTGCTTCACCTACAAACTGTAATTGAATACCCATAACACCAACATCTGCCTGTAATGAACAAATACCATTATCTGCCATTATAATAGCTTTTTCTTCTAATTTAGGTTTTCTTGTTCTAAATCTATCTTTTTTATTTATTGCTTTTTCCATTATTAACTTTCTAAAATTATATTCATTATAGCTACAACATCAAGAACATCAATTGTTTGATCTTGATTCATATCTGCAAGTGCAAGTGCTTGACCTGTTAAATTGATTCCACCACTTAATATATGGTCCACAACTGTAACAAGGTCTAAAATATTAATATTTCCATCTTGATTTACATCACCTAATATTGGGTCATATGGGTCTGCTATGTAAGTTTGGAAAAAACTTAATGTTGCAGGTTGATTTAAATCTGGGTGTGTAAGTTCAATATAGCCGTCAATTCTATGTCCTTGTGGTGGAGAAAAATTGCTTCTTAATTCTAAAGTGCCACCTTGAGTTTCATTATTAATATTTGTATTCCAATTTTCAATTACTGTTATATAATCATTAGTTAATTCAAAATGCTCACCCTCTGTAGTTTCAGGCATTATTGTTCCTTCTCCAAACGAAAATGGTGCAGGATTATTACTTATAAAAATTTTATAATCAAACTCTCCAATAATATCAGTATCAATTATTGCTATAGGGTTACTATTTATATTGTTATCATTAGGAACTTCTGGTGGAGGAATTGATGCCCAACTAAGATTTATATAGAAATCTTCTTCAATAGTAGTGTCTTCATAATCACCTACTTCAAAATCTAAAGCTCCATCATTTCCACCTGTATCTCCATAATCTAAATCCCAATTAGGCCAAAAACCATATTCTCCCCTATGTACTTGAATACCTTCTATACTTATTTTACTTAATGATTTACTAATTTTAGTTATAAAAAAATACTTATAAGCTACTTGACCATTTTTATTGTAATGCCTTGTATAATCATACCCAAAAGCAAGTTTACCACCTACAAGTTCGTCAAAATGAATATAGTCTCCAACTTCTAAATTCATATAACTTACAGGTAAGTCTACTTTAACTATAAGGTGTTGGTTAGCATACCAATTTAGTAATCTTTTTTGTAATTTTCTTGCTGATTCCCAATCTCTTATATATTCTGTTTCTATATCTAATTTTGCTTCTTCTGGTTTTAATCCGTAATAATCTAAACTATAATGTTTAGTTGGGTCATCAGGGTAATTCTTTTGACTTTGGTCCTCATAACTTTCATATTCAATTATACCATCAACATCATAAAATATATAACCAGTTTCTGCATCAAAATCCCCTGAAGCATAATTCTTTTTATACTTTACATTAACTTGGCTTTTAACATCTTCTAATTTTGTTAAGCTAAAAGAATATTTAAGTATATGTTGATTATCTATTGTATTAGAATTGATTGCTTGAGTTCCACTAGTTTGATATTCTGGGTAATCATCAATCTCTAATTGATGTATGGGTATAAGTTTAAATTCTCCTTTTTCATTAAAAGAAGGTATTGCTAAAGATGATTTAAATAAACCTTCAAATACTTGTTTAGCTTCTTTTTGTTCACTTAAAGTAAAATCGTTATTAACTTTATATTGTTCTTGAAACAAATCAAAATCATTTGGTATATTGACCTCACCAGTATAACCAATTTCATCTTCTAAAATATCTTGCATTATTTCAGGTGCTGTTCTTATTAATGTTTCATTATCTTCTTTAAGCCTACCTTTAACATCGGCATAAAAATCTTTATTAAGCGGTTGGTCAATAACTGCATCTTGTAAAACATAACAATTAAATAACATAGCAGAACAATAACACATATCATCGTGATTGTCGTGAAATTGAGGAATTTTTAACATACCAAAATTTATATTTTCAAATTCTGTAGTGTTATTAAATGTTTTTAATTCTTCATAACCATCAATTAACTCAACTGTATCTTCTGTACCTGCTTCACCATCATTTTGTTGGTCTCCATAATTAATGTTACGCCAAGCTCCAGTTTGGTTTGGAACGTGAGGAAAATGTAAATTATTTGATAAAGTTTCTGCATCAATTAATGTTTGTCCATCATATTCTAAATTAGAGTTATTGTCAAAAAATTCTGCACCATAAGCTAATTCATAATCTCCATTAAAATCCATACCACCAAAACTATGGTATTGTGCATCATATACTATTTTTGATGAACAAGGGAAACTTCCAATATTATCTTGAAAAAATAATTTAACATAAGCAAATCCTGATTGAGCATCTTCATTTTTACCTACTATCCAAACACCTTTATCTAAAGAACCATCTTGTAAATTATTTATAGGATAAAAACCTTTAGTTTCAGGTTTATATTGTTTCCAATTTTCATCTATACTAGTAGTAACTATAACTTCGTGTGCACTATCATTATCATTACAAGCTGTTGGTAGCCACCAAGTTCTATCCCAAGGTTCGTGCCACCAATTTTGGTGATAAAGACCTGCCCAACTCATAACGTCTGATTGTTCCCAAGGAAAAAAATTAGTTATACTACCATTACCTGAAGCATCTCCAATACCATCATAATCTGTAAAACCATATATTCTATTTGCATTTTTTAAAGTATGGGAATCACCACCAGTGATATTGTCATAATTCATATTTACACAAACCATTTTATTAAAAGGTCTGTAAATCCTGCTAGGAATACCAACCAAATCATTTTCATTTATTAGAGCTTCAGCATTAAATTTTATTGAAGGTGCTCTATTGCCATATCCTTGATGAAAAGAATAAAGTTCATCTACACTAAAAGTAATTTTATTATAACCTTCTACACTAGGGTCTGTAATACCATCAACGTAATAAGACCATTCTTTTTCATAATCTAAATTTTGTGGTATAGGAACAAAATTATCTTCATAAACCGATAACATTCCAGCTTTTTTAATATATCCATTTTGAATTAATGGATGGCTTTGAGTTAAAAATGAATGTCCATAATTATCTTCAGTTGGTAGTTCCCATAAACCTAATATTCTTCTACCTTTTTTATCAATATTAAATTCTGTTAATTCACTTTCTAATTCACCCATATTATCTGTTCCTACAGAACGTTTAATAACAGGAGATTTATCAACTTGACCATAAACCATAGGGTAAGGTTTACCTATATCTTCTGCTTTAAGAACGTCTTCACTATCACCAAGACCTCCTACTAAAGAAGATGGTATTTTAGTAGACAATATTTGTTGTGTTGCATCTTCTAATTCTAATTTTATAGTTTCTGCCGATTGATTAAAACGTCTAATACTACCAGTATAAACAAGTAAACAATCTTCAATNCTATCAATACCATTAGCACAATAATANANNTGAACAACAGCGTTTAATAGAGTTTGAATATCATCACTAAATATTTCACCTTGGAATGGTGCGTTAGATATAGAAAGAGATACACTTGATATAGTGTATTTGTTGTTTATAATATCGGCAGACGATTTAATTGATGGAGCACTTAAAAGTAAAGGCTTATACGCACTTCCACTTACATTTGTTTCTTTAATTGATAAATTAACTTGTTCTGCATCTTCCCAAGCAGTTCCTTCATTTCCTTCAGGATCATCTATTTTTACGCCTTTATAAATCCTAACTAAAGGATATAATGATGTTCTTACACCATTTCCTAATNCTTGTTTAAACTTATTTGGTAATTCTATCATTAACTAAGNCCAAAATCGCTACCTCTACGGACAGCTTCTTTAATTGATTCTGCTAGTTCTCCTTCAACAAAATCTTGTGTTAAAACATTACCTGTGACAGTAACATTAACAGCACCACCACCTGTTTGATTCATTTGATTTAAAGTTTCTAAACCAATAGATTCAGTAGCATTTCTACTCATAACAAACTCACCTCTTTCAGCTTCAATAATAGTTCCACCTTGAGAGTGAGGTCTACCACCAACATAACCACCTTGTTCAAATTGAGGTAATTTCATATTTCCAAGAACAGAACCTAAAGCTCCAGCCATAGCTGCACCTAACGCAGGAACACCTATACTAAAAGGAAATGGAATTTTAGTCATCGCCTCTGCCATATATTGCATAACTGCTTCTTGAATCTTAGCTGAAACAGCAGCTTGAGCAGCAGCAACAGCAGCATTACCTGCATTTTTATAACTTTTACCTAACGCAGCAGAGGATTGTAAAAGTTGTTTATTAAGTTCAAATTCCGTTTTTAATGCTTCTACCCTGTTATTAGCAGCAATAAAAGCATTATTTAATGCCTGTGTTAATATGTTTGTAGAAGTTGTTGTTTCGTTATTTGTTTTTGTTACTTGTTGATTAGTTCCTGATAAAGTTTGGTTAGCTATAATTAATTTATCATTTTCTGATAATACAGCTTGATATGCAACTGCTAGTTTTTCAAAATGGTCTATTCTGTCTTGGAAAAAAGCTTGTTGGTCAGGGTCATCTGTTTCTGCTAATCCTTCTGAAAATTGGTCTGACATAGCTAATATTCTATCAAATTCTGTTTGTATTGCATCAAAATTTAAATTTTTAGGGTCTATTATAATTATTTCATCTAGTGGTGATTGAACACCTTCAAATTTAAAAACATCTACAGCAGCACCAAAATCTTCAATCGCCTTTATACTTGCTAATGGTATTAATTCTTCAAGAGTTTTTGATATTGATGCTTGTGATTTTTTTATCTGCTCCCTTGCTTCTTGCATACCTAACATTTTGTTAAGTTTAGCTAGGTTTTCAGCAGAAACACCTAAACCTTCAAGTTTTCTAATAGTTGTTTCTAAATCTGTTTCTGTAATTCTTTTTAATGATTCACCAAAACTATTAAAAAAACTTAAAACTATAGGAGTTGTTTTCTCGCCTATAAAATTAGTAAAATCAGACATAGTTGCATTAAATTTATTAAATTGGTCACGAGCAGTTAATTGTTGGTTACCAAGTTCAGCAGCTTTTGTTCTTGCAGATTCCATAGCAGCAGTAAAAAATGCTTGTTTTTTTTGTGCATCTGTTAATTTATCTGTAGTTATACCTAATCCATCTGCATAAGCTTTGTATGCTTCATCTGCTTTTACAATAATACCAATGTTATCAAGCATAAGACGAGATTGACGACCAATACCAGTAATTAAAGATTCTACAGCTTGAGGGGTATCTACACCAAGAGCAGCACCAAGAGTTTGTGCTATTTTAAACATTTCAGCCATTTCATCTGTATTTCTTGTAACACCAAGAATCATAGCATTATTAGCTTGTTTGAATAAATCCATTTGGCTCATTGTGCCTTTTACTGCATTACCTATTTTAGAAACTGCTATAGCTGAATTTTCACCAGTACCACTTAATGTAGTAAATGCTCTTGACATATCTTGTACTTTGGCTGCTTGTTTAGCAAATTCAATAGTCTGCTTAATACCAAGACCCATAGCAAAGTTGTATAACAATAAGTGAGAACGAAAAGTAGCAAAAGAACCACCAAGCAATCTGTTTGTTTTTAATGCACCATTACCACTCTTATTGTATTTATCAGTAGCACCTGCTGCACCATTTTGTGCTAATTGTAACTTTTTAATTGCTTCTATTAATTGTTTGTGTCCAGAAGGCTTAAACTTTACTATAATATCAGACATCTTTTTTCGCTTTCTCTTTTACGTTATTCATCTTCTTCGCCATCGCATTTTTAATTATAAAAAAATATTGTACCCATCTTGCAGGTTGCTCACCATAACTACCACTATGAGCAGGTGTTCCTGTTTCAGTACAATATAAATATTTGTTAAGAAGTTTAAGATATTTCTCATCTCTAATATGATTAAAACAAGTAAAGAATGGAATTTGACTTGCTATACTTTTTACCACATCAAACTCCTTTCCTTTTTCTTCGTTAAAATTTTTAGTTTCTTGGGCAATTAAATCAATAACTACCCAAACATCATCTTGTGACTTAAACTCTCGTGTTTCGTATCCGTTTCCTGTATTTACAGGTATCTGTGCTTCGTATGGAAATTCACAATATTGACAGCCTCCACAGCTATCAGACAATATAGTCAGTTCTACTTGGAGGCTTTCTTTTCCCCCACTAAAAGATACTCCTGCATTTTAACAAAAACGTCAGTTCTATCTTGTAGTGTTAGTGTCTTTAGAAACTCATCAGATGTATCGCCGTCAATAGATAAACGTAACCACTTAGTAATCGTACTATTCATCATCTTCATACCTTTAGGATTACCTTTTTTATCATATTGATACTCTACAGAATCAAGCATTTCATCTCTCTCATCTATAGATACATCTTTTAACTTAATCTTCTTACCAGATTCAAGTTTTATTTCCATTGTTTTATTCCTTTATTTTATTAACAAGCAATTTCAAATAATGCTGTACTTGAACCAATACCTGAACCAACAGCTTTTACTGATACATCTAAAGCCATCATATCACCTTCACTCAAAGCAACATTAGTTAAAACTGAACCTGCAAATTTAAATTCAAACTCACCATCAGATGGTGTAGCGTCAGTTGCCATTAATGTAGCTCCTTCTGAAGCACCTGTTGCTTGGTCGTGCATATTTTCAAACATAACATCAGTATTATCATCATACTTAATGTTGAAATCAGCAGTAGCTGAAACTTCTCCAACTCTCGAAGCAGATTCAAAACCTGTTGCTGTAGGTCCTGCAAAAACAACATCATTTTCTATGTTTAATGTAAATGAATTTACTAAAACATTAGAGTGTCCTGCAATAATTCTATCATCAGCATCCCAAGAACTCATATAGTAATTGTTTGATGAGATTGCTGTATCTATTCCTATATCAGCTTGATTTAGTATTGGAAGGCTTCCTGTTTTAAAAGTAGCAGAAAATTTAATTCTTCCACCTTCTGTTCCTGCATCAGCATTGAACGAAATAGCTGTACAAAAACAATCTTTAAGACCTATAGCGTGACCACTTGCTGGACTTTTATACGCAATAGATAATAATTGATTTGCTGTTTGATTTTCTGTTGCACTTGTCATATTTTGAACTGCACCAGCAGATGTTATTAAATATGGTACGGTATCACCTTGTGTAATATTGCCTAGCAACATATCTAATACTTCTGTTGTAGCTGTACCTGATACAGACACCTCAATAACTTTATTTAGTTTATCTTGAAAAAAATCAGTAGCCTGTAAAACACGACTTCCGTTTCTTGGTTCTAAAACTTGATTTAAATTTAAAGATGGACTTCCTACAGAATCTACATCTACTGCTAACCAAGCATTATCAGGGCTTCCACTAGAATCTGGATTAATAGTTCCCCAATCATCTTGCATAGCAATTAAAAACGAGAACTGCTTCGGTGAGTAAGCACTTGAATTAATAGCCATTATTTATCTCCTTTAGGGTTACTACCCTTTGTTTGTTTCTTTTTCACTGTTTTAACTTCTTCCACATATTCCAAAGCAGGTGCTGGTATTTTATCTACCTCTACTTGCTTACCTGAATTTATTTCTTCTAATAAAGTAGAACAAAATCCTTCTTTTTTAAAACACCAATTTGATGTTATGGGTTTATCCTTACTTATTAATTTAATCTTCATAATTGCTCCTAGTCTAAATTACCTAAATATTGTCCTCGCCATTCAAACTGAACAACATATTCGTTTTCATCATCTAAAGCGTTTAGTTCTGTAGAGTCTATTCTACAATTAAAACAATCAGTACTATTTGATAATGTCATTTTGATATTATCGTGTATTAACGCCTCAATTCTTGATACAAATCTTAAAACGTGGTCTAATGATGATTTATTTACATTAGGGTCTGCAAAGTAATAAAACATATTAACTTGATACTCTCGTAGTTCACCATTAACATTATACTCACTTAGTGTACTACCTATAGGATCAAGACGTAAATATTGTGTCGCCACTTCTTTAGTCTCGTGTCCTATGTAAATAGGTAAAGTACCCTTAAATTCTGTTCTTAATACATTACGTAATTTATCTAATATATTCTTAAAGTTGTTAGTAAAAGTTACAGGCATTAGTTATTATACCTTCCATATTTTCTAATTCTTGTCATTTTAACGGCTTTACCACTTGATACATCTACATCTTCATATCTACCAAATACTTCTATTTCCCATTCATCATTAGCAGCAGCTTCTGTAGCATCTGTAGCACCTGCAAATCTTATTTCTAAACCACCTGCTAACTCTTGATAATCACCATTTATAATTTCATTAGTAACTATTTGATTGTTTTTAAGTTTATCTCCATCTTTAACCCATACAGAATATGTAGCCGTTCCTAGAACGCCACCAGTGCCTATTTTAACTTTAATTAAGTCATAAGTACCTGTCCATTGACCTCTTGTATCAACAGGTCTAATTTTGCTTGTAGTGTAGGTTACATCTCTAACTATACCTTGAGATGAATCTCTTGATACTTGCCAAGATAAAGCTGCTTTGCCTTGATTTATATTTTCAATATTTTGCATAGCTTCTTCCATCAAAGAATTAGCAAGTTCGCTATTAGGGTCGTGGCTTTTAATCATAAAATTAGCAGTAAGTAAAGCCGTAGTACGTATAATAATGTAATCAAAGTTACCTTCTTTATCTTTTAATGCTTCTTTAGGCATATTAGGGTCTAACATACTATCTAGGTATCTACTAGCATCAGTTCTGTATTGTGTAACCATAGCAGTAAATTCTTCTCCTGCTTCCATCAATTTATCATTAGGATTAGTTGCAGAAAAATAATAAAGTACATCTTCAGCAGAATTGTAAAACCATTCGCCTTCAACATTTAAATCAGTGTGTGCTGACTGTGCAGGTCCTAAATCTTCTCCATCTGCAAAACATTGAGTTACTAAACCACTATTATGTGCTGCATATTTATTGCTTGAAACTTCTGTCCAACCATATACAGGTTTTTTATTATCAAAACTATCAAGTTGTGGAAATACTCTTTTTAATTCTTTGTGTGTACAATATATTGGTGCTGCCATTACTTACCTCTCATCTTTCTTCTAACAGACTTTGAATAACTTGCTCTTTGTTTACCTGCTTTAGTAGCACGTCTTTTTTTTCTATTTTCATATGCTTTTTGTGCAGGTGTAAGACTTGCTCTAACAGATTTAGGTAAATATCTACCACGTTTAGATTTAGGTTTTTTTTTATCTCCTTTAGAAACATAATCCCATTTCTGTGCTGTCCATTTCTTCAAAGACTTTTGTGATTTTTTTAAAGCCACTATCTATATCCTCCACCTTTAGCTTTGTATTGTCTTGCTAACATTTGTGCTTTACGAGCCGACCATTGTCCTGCTCTACCACCCTTACTACCTGCTTTAATTTATTAAATAATCTTTTTCTCATAGTAGGCTTAGTATAGTTACCTGCCTTGTTTACTGTGCTT
>FUFK010057941.1_pt1 | contig 10100 bp, 9 predicted proteins | sample 1021851 | NCBI WGS metagenome assembly FUFK01 (sample SAMEA51879418, study PRJEB19060) | metagenome | reverse complement strand
ATTCGCTCAAGTGCAAGAAGTGATCCTTCCTGCACCTCGTTTGAAACTGAGATTTGGTTGTGAACTTGACCATCTACGAGTTTCTCAAGAAGATCCATCAGGTAAGCAGGGTGGATCATGTACATGGTTGAACATGGACAAATTTCAGGGTCAAGGCATTCGATGTGCTTGTCTGGATGGTCGTCCGCAAGACGTGCAACCATGTTGATTTCCGTCCCTATCGCTACCGTCGATCCTTGTGGAAGATTGTTGACGTAATTGATGATGTACTGTGTTGAACCATTGGCATCGGCAACNTCAACCGTTTCTTTGGGACATTCAGGGTGAACGACGACAACTCCATCCGGATGACGTTGACGGAAATCTGCGATTTGACTCGGTTTGAACCGTTTGTGAACCGAACAAAATCCATGCCAAAGAATGATGCGAGCGTTGGCAAGTTCAGAGCTGGCACCAACGTTCGGTGTCCATGTCGGCATTTGATCCTCGGTGATTCCCATTCGCAAACCGGTGTTTCGTCCGAGGTGCTGGTCTGGGAAGAACAGAACCGCACCGTTTGGTCCTGCTCGATCAAAGGCCCACTGCAAGACGCCCTCAGCATTGGATGATGTGCAAACAATACCACCATGGCGGCCGACGAAGTCTTTGAGATCGGCACTGCTGTTCATGTAGGTCACTGGAACGAGATACGATTCTCCTTCTTCTGCAATCGAGGCAGGGTCTTCTTTTTTGATTGGATCTTGAANGTTGGTTGAAGCAAGCATCTCAGACCATGCCNCCTCCACATCGACAAGCGTNGCCATATCGGCCATTGAACAGCCTGCTCGCAAATTAGGAAGCATGACAATTTGTTCATCCGAGGTGAGAATGTCTGCAGATTCGGCCATGAAATGGACTCCACAGAATACGATGTACTTGGCATCGGATTCTGCAGCTTTCTGACTCAGCATGAACGAGTCGCCAAGGAAGTCTGCATGCATGACGATGCTGTCGCGTTGATAGTGATGGCCTAGAATTAACAGGTCCTCACCAAGTTGTTGCTTTAACTCAGCGATTCGCTCTGCAATCGCCATATCCTCAGGCGACATCGATGTCGATGAGAAGTCGACTGCGCACATAGCCAATGAAACAGACATGCGTATCGTTACTTCCAATCCGCCCACTAATTTCAACCCATTGGCATCGCTGACCTTATCAAAAGAAGGCAATTCCGAGGAAACAATGGCATTCACTGCTGATGAGCGACTGTACCTTGGTGCTGAGGCGGAAGTGTGGCGTGGCTCATGGATGGGCCTGCCTGCAGTCCGCAAGCAACGACGTCTTCGCTCATGGCGTCATCCAGATTTGGACGACCGATTGGGTCGACGACGAATGATTGCAGAAGCACGNTTGATGGTACGCCTCCACAAGAGCGGACTGAACATACCCGTCCTGTACGATTGCGATGTTGTTGAACAACAACTGGTTATGAGCAACGTTCCTGGTCAGCCACTCATTGAACTATTGAACGATGCTTCCATCGACGATGCAACCGTCAATGAGCACTTGCGAACAGCTGGTCGAAGCATCCGAATGCTTCACCGTCAAGCCATTGTCCATGGTGATCTTTCAACCAACAACATCATGATCACTCCTGAAGGAGAGGCTGTACTCATCGACTTTGGTCTTGCAAAGATTGAATTTGAGACCGAACTCTATGGTATTGATTTGCACGTTTTGTTCGAGATTCTCGGTGCATCACACCCGCATCGTGAAGGAGCGATGGAGGCTGTGCTTGAAGGATACGCACAATGTGAAGACGACCTTGGTCCTGCTCCGACAACGTCCGGTGGCGATCCGGTTTCGATGAGCGATGTTCTCGAGCGCTTCGATCTTATTCGGACTCGAGTACGTTATCATGGATGATGTCCTCTGAGCGGACTTCATCTTGGCGCTGCATGATGTAGATGAAGGTTAAAGCAATCAGAAGGAGAACGGACCACTGAAGAACGATACTCGAGTAGGTGGCGAGTTCTGTTCCACGGGTGAGGACATTGATGGTAACTTCGCCATCGTCTTCGACTTCGATGTAAGCAAGACCACCTTCGAGAGCGATTGGATTCACCTGATCGATGGTGTCCGATGTCAGTTGTTCGGAGTAATTCGTTGCAAGATGCAATTGATGAATTTCCCAGTCGCCGTATTTGTCGGTGAAACTGAGTGGATTGTAGTGATCTTTGGCTTCCCAAACAACATAGCCATAGCCCATCGAAAGATTGCCAACGGGATAGATTGGGTCGAATCCGAGCCATTGTTCGCCCGTTGAACGGTCGTAAATGACCATTCGATCAAGGGCTGAAACGTTCATTCTGACCGCAATGTGTTGTGAATCAAAGGACACTTGTTCGATGCTTGCGTTGTTCTCATCAACGGTTTGACCCCACTCTTCCAACTCAAGGTTCTGCTCCTCGGTCGTGGATGCATTCATGATGATGTTGAGAGAACCTGAAGTTCCGATGGTTCCGATGCGTAATGTGTCTGGTTGTTCTTCCGAAACCAAAAGTATCTCGATCCCAGAAACGGATATGAGATGGATGGTTTCACTATTGGGTAGCGTTGGAACTTCAACGGCCTGACCATCAATGTTCACCGCATTCAACGCATCGTTGGCGATGTACAGAACCACTGGTTTGCCTTGATGGGATGTCATCTGCAGAGATTGGATACCCGTTACATCCTGCTGCAAGAGAACTACGCTTGGTTCATCAACATCAACGATGCGTAATTGGCTATCATTGGCCATGACCAGGTAGTTCTCAAACAAGGCATAAGGAGAATTGAATTGCATAAGGGGTTGAGCGACTGTTGACGGATTGGACAACGGATCTGCCACATCGTGAATCAAGACGATGGCATCTCCTGACTGATTGTCCATGGTGGCCAACCAACCTTCCGATGCAACAGCCCCTTGTGCCGATTGAACGCCTTCAGCAGGAAGTTCGTTGTGCGTCAAATCCCATGTGATGACAGCAGCTGTCAGAATCATAATGATGACAATGAATGTTCCCGTTTCCTTGCTGGTTGGCTTGAGCCAAGTCTTCGCGTAGTTTTTGATTCGACCAAACAAAAGAGATCCTGAGTGAGCAGGTCGGGTCAGAAGGGTTGCCAGTCGGCTGTTGATGGTTCGTTCATCGAAGAACTTCCAAACCGGATCATTGGTTTTCTCCATAAGACTGACCGCAAACGTGGCGAGAATCATCCCGCCGATGATGTCGACAAACCAATGGATTCCGAGATAGATGATGGCAAACGCTGTGAGGATAATGTAGCCCAAGGTCATGTTCTGGAATCGACTCCATCGGCCGTCATGATCGTGCTTACGGAAGGTGAGCCATATGGCAAACGGAACGGCAATGTGCAACGAAGGCATGCAGTTCGTGAACGCATCAATTCGTCGGAACCAATCTTCGATTTCAGGGTTCAATGTGTAAGCGATGGCATCCATGTCCTCGATGTAGAAGCCCGTAACTCGAACGTTGAAGAACAGATAGAAAGGAATAGCGAGAAGGTAAACCCATGCAACGCACAATGCGACTCTATCCGCCATCCAGCGGTCATCGAAGTAGGTTACATAGAAGATGGAAGCATAGGTGATGAACATGAATCCTGCAATGTAGAAATGCGTCATCAACACATCAAGCCATGCCGCTCTGAACGCATCTTGGAACAAAACAACCAAGTCGCCTTCAATAGCATAAATGTACGGCGTCATGTCAAGTCCTGTTCGAGCCATCAACATTCGATCGATTTGGTCAAGCCAATCTTTGGCATTGTAGATGACAAGTGCAATCAGTAAGTGCAGCCAATAACGTCGAATGAAATCAACGAATCCACTCAGCGTAAGTTTGGCCCATGGCGGCTTGAAATACGGCATCAGGAAGACACCGACGGCCAATGCCGAGATGAGCCAAGTGAGATAGACGCCATCCATCTTGATGCCTCCTAGTGATGTGGTGATGGCTCTTGCTCAAGAAACCTGCACCTGATTTCGTCCCGTAATGGTCGAATCACCATGCGCCGTGGACGTAGGGTCGGCCACGGTCAGGGTCGCGTCGATGTGCGAGATCCCAAATGCGTTCAAATCGATAGATTCCGCTGGAACATCCGCTCTCCCACTCGAACGAGAGTGCGTAGTTTCCAACGGTTCGGACCAGCGGTTTCTGCTTTGGATGAGCTTCAACGGTTCGGCGAAGTTGCATGCTCGTCTCATCTTCATTGCGGAGAGGGGCGCACTTCGCACATGGACAAGCATGGCGCAAGTCGTCGTAGGATACCGTNAACGTTGTCCCATCTTCGTAGGTGAGTTCCATATCGGTGTCGCGACGTTCGAGACGACGCAACTCAAGGACGTCTTCTGACATAGTCAAGCCTCAAATGATCTCCAANCTGGATGAACTTGCACTGTCCAACTGTGATTGAATGGATGCGACGACGTGTGAGAAGGCCGTAGCGGATGCGCCTTCTGGTTCGCTGACAATGCGGTGAACACCGTCATCACCGCCTCGGACAAATCCTGGGTCAAATGGCAATGCTCCAAGGAATGGTACGCCAAATTCCTCTGCTGTGGAACGGCCACCGCCTTCTTTGAAAATATCCAAGGTAACGCTGAATCGACCTTCATCATCGCACGTTGCTCGAAGTGTGCGTCCTGCTGGTGCGGCAATCTCGATATCAGAACCTGGTGTTCCTTTACCTTGGATGGTGTAGCCACTCATGTTCTCAACGACACCAAGTACGGGAACCTTCAACGAGGATGCAAACGATATGGATTTACGGCTGTCGAGAAGTGCAACGTCTTGTGGTGTTGTCACAATGACCATCCCGTCAATATCTGGTAGTGATTGGGCAACGGTCAATGGTTCATCGGACGTGCCTGGTGGGAAATCGATGATCAGGTAATCGAGGTTGCCCCATTCCACGTCGCCAATGAATTGTTGAATCGCTCCGAGTTTGATTGGGCCACGCCATACAACTGGGGTATCTTCATCTTCAAGCAGGAACGCCATAGAGATGACTTTCACACCGAGGTGTCCTTGTGCAGGATGGATTCTGCCAGCTTCGACGTGCAACTTACGTCCGTCGAGCCCCATCATCTTTGGAACGTTTGGGCCGGTGATATCGATATCAAGAATACCAACCTTGTGGCCCTGCTGTGCAAGGGCGAGAGCAAGTCCGGTGGACACGGTGGATTTACCAACGCCGCCCTTTCCAGAAAGGACCATGATCTTGTGTTTGATTTTCTTTCCAATCTCGGCCATAGCCATCTTTCGCTTCATTTGGGCATAGGCTTGCTCCATTTGCTTTTGAGCAGCGGCATCGGGTGCTGCTGGTGCTTCTGCAGGAGCATCGTTTCCTGGGTTGTGCATCGAAACCGGAGAATCGGACATACCCTTTCCACTTGTTCTGCCTACTTCAATGCGTTTATTTTCCCTTCATGAACAACCACCATGCGCCATGTGTCACGCTCGTTGCAATGACGGCGACGAACGTTGCAACTAACTGGAACTCCATGTTCGTATAGGCGTAAGCGATGCCAATCGAGAGTGGTACGCTCGCAATGTAACCAATTCGCAGGGATTGCTTCATGGTTGAATCGATGAGCCAAAGGAGTGGAGCGCAAAAGAACGTCATGGCTACGAGAAGAATGGCAACGATACGGAATAAGTAATCCAAATCGTTCGCTGCAAAGACGATGTGAAGAACAAAAAGAAGAACGTAGGTCGAAGAAAACGCAAGTATTGCTTTCATCTCACACTCCTTCCTAAAGGTTCTAATGAGTCAACCTTGATAAGTTCCGTCACCAAGGTCAAATCATGCGACTGCTGTTCGTTTGTGTAGGAAATTCTTGCCGATCTCAGATGGCTGAAGGCATTGCTCGACATCTTGGACACGAGGCTGCAAGTGCCGGTACCCATCCAGCAGGACAAGTCTCTGCAAACGCCATCACCGTTCTGGAATCCAAAGGTATTGAGACCGATGGACTGAAGCCAAAATCGGTTGATTTGTTCAAGGCCGAAGATTTTGACATGGTCATTTCAATGGGTTGTGGCGTCTCTTGCCCTGCCATGCGTATCGATGAAGACTGGGGATTGGACGATCCTGTTGGACAATCGTTGGATGTGTTCGAAGCAACGGCCAGCGAAATTGAGCAACGTTTGTCCCAATTGTGATCATTCTTCTTCGGCCATTTCGCCTTCGCCAAGCAGTTCAATGAACATGCTGCTGACCGTTTTGGTGCGACCATCGTGATCTTCAAGTTCAATTGAATCCGTAACGATGTTGACGATGCTCACTTTTTCTGGAAGCATGGATGCAATGATTCCATGTCGCCTGCGGCAGATTTCAGCAACATCGACGGCTCGACTAATCGCTTGTCCCCGTGCTTGTAAGCGAACCAATCGTTCGCCTTCTTGCATAGCCATCAGGACAGCTTTAACGTACGAGAATGAGGGTTTTTTGCCAACGTAAACAACGCGAGGTTCGGTCATACAATGACATTGTACATGCAGTATGTAAAGCCTCTTTCAGTTGATTTTGGTGCGAGCGCCGGGACTCGAACCCGGGTTCAGGCGTTGGCAACGCCCGGTGATAACCACTACACTACGCTCGCAGGTAGCAACCAACCCACCGAGCAGGGGTATAAACGATTGTCGGCGCAATTTGTTGCTCATTGAAACCCGAATCGATCTTCGTACTCCTTCGGCGGCTGTCGCTGACGGAAGTACACGACCAAACCAGCAAGAAAAGCAACTATGCCAACTGCTATGGCAATTAAGGTGAGCGGTGCTTCATCATCACCCGAACCAACAATTCCATCATCGGTTTCCTCTACGAAAACAACAAACGACGTAGGTGCTGTTGCATCACCAAAGGAATCGGATGCTTGGACGAAGATTTCGTGGGCACTGATCGGTGTTGATGTTCGAATGGATGCAGCAGCGGTATAGATTCCATCATTTGCTTCTCGATCAAGGCCTTGTCCATTGTCATACAGCGTAACCCAACGCGTGGTTTGACCAAGCGATTTGAGTACGCCCAAATCTGCACGTACCAACAAGATTCCATCCGCATCATCGACCTGAATTTCGATAGCTTGTTCGGAATCCGAATTTCCTCGTTGTAGCGCTTCTGAAGGAACGAGTGTCAATGTTGGCGGTGTGTTTTCAACCGTTACCGCCAAGTCCATGTCCGTTGAACTCGGTTGGAAATGATGCTCAGAGGCTTGTGTTTTCGTTACAAGAATCGTGGCTCCGAGGTCATCTGTCAGTCGAACCTTGAGCAAACGTTCACCAGGCGTCATACCTTGAGGAATGACGAGTTCACAAGCCCAAACTTCAAGCTTGAGACAAGGTGTCTCTTCACCACCGTATTCACGAAGATCAACCACAATGGAAGCGACACCATGGTAGTCGAGTACGTCGAGTGTCATGAGCGTTGAACCACCGCGAACGACCGTTTCTGGTTCGATGCTTGCACTCAAAATCCTCGGGGCTTGGTTTTCAGCCGTCATGTTTGTTGCAAGAGTATCGGTTTCGCCCCATTCATCGACAACCACGACACTGATGGGTAGTTCACCAACAGCGAGACCTTGAACAGAAACCATCGTCGTCCACTCGTTATCACCAATGGTTTGGTCACCGTCGAGGCCACGGTCATTCATTGCAACTGTTCCAAGACCAATGGAGGAAAGATCGACTTGGACGCTAACGATGTTCCAATCAGGATCGTCAATGGTCGCTACAAGATGAGCGGGTGAGCCACCCTCACCGAAGACCAAACCTTCCATGAGCGATAGATCGAGAATTTGTGGAGCTGTGTTGTCGTCTGCCGAGACAATGCTCGGAGAGAGAATGGCATCAACGGCTTGAGATTCATTGAGCAAGGCTGTCTCTCCATCGGACCCGAATTCAATTTCAAACGATCGGACGGTGCTTGCAAGCAAACCAGTCAACGGTCCTTGATGAACAATGGAACCCGATGCAGTTCCTGAAACGCCATCGCTGTAGACGCCTGTCCACTGAATCACACTCAGATTCTTCGCATCACGTGGTTCAATAGCTTCCTGTCCAGCAGTTACAGTCAAGACGACGCCATCTTGTGCGAGGAGACGAACAACATCGCCCGTTTCCATCGGCACCGGCGCCAATCCGGCTTCTCTTCCAACAGAGATGTTCCCCAAGGCTTCCTCAACCTCTGGCGGCGTTGGTTCTTGTTCGATTGGACTTCGCTCAGGGCGTTCGTCCCCACTGGAAGGGTCTGGCCCTGTCTCGGTCCAAACGAGGCGAACCGTTCGATTGTCCCAGTCCGCATGTGTTGCCTGATAGATGTAAGAATCATTGTAGTAGGATCCAGCCCCACTTCCTCCGAAGAAATTGCTGCCACCAACACCAGTCACATTGAACCAAGTTTCACTGTGAATAACGTTCACATCGTGTTCGACCAGCGTATGATTCAATTGTTTCCCCGTCTGTTCAATGGTCTGAACAACACCAAAGGTACCTTGAACATCGCCGGAGAGTGTTCCATCAACGTGGACATCGTCGATAAGTGTGATTCCATCTTCGACACGCGTATGAAAGTTGTACACCGTTCCATTAACGACCATGGACGAATTTTCTTCTTGATCGGTAAATCCAAATGTTCCATCGCCGCGTATCAGGTCAAGTTGATCAACGCGTACACCGTTTTCCCAGCGCTCAAGCGTTTCGAACTGATCGAGCTGAAGATTGAATTCCGACCCCTCATCACTGAGGAGCATATCGGCCGCCGCCTCGATTTGTGTGTGCTGAAGGACACGAACACCATCAACATCCGTCGTTTCGAGAAGGAGCAAACTGATGTCACCATCAACGTCGAATTGACCACCATCTTCCTCTCCATTGACGAGTAGAGATCCAAACGCTTCCAATCGCAATCGTTCAGAAACGACGTTGTCAATGTTCGAACGGTTGAGCAATGCATCAACCACTGTGGCATTGATGGTGGTCACGAGGCCATCCTCTTCGAGTTGCAAGAGGATATCACCACTGCCTTTGGCTTGGATGACCTGAGACGTGAGAACCCCAGACGTCACCGTTTCGTTCTTCCAAAACGATTCAAAGTCAAGAGAAAGTTCCGTGGTTGAATTACCGGTTGTCTCCGAGGTCAACAACGTTCCATTGCCGAGTTCGTAGGCGTTGAGAACTTCACCGACGCGTTGTTGCCATCCGTTCCCTTCAAACAGCAACATGAACGATTGGTTGCCATCGCTAGTCTGATAATTCTGCTCAAGCGACCATGATGTCGTCGTGGTTACCTCGTGATCAGCCATGGGTTGGTTCCACGATCCAACGGTGAAGNTTCGTTCTTCTGTGACCGCTGATGTCAGCGCATTACCGTCGTAACCGTTGATGGTTACCGAAATGGCGATGGTGTCGTTCCATGCTATCGCTGTGTCCAAGACTANNNGNTGCAGTCAGCGTTGGCGTATTGTCAAGGAACGTTGTTTGGATAGAAGGAGCCAAATCGATTGAATCTCGAATGTGCTCAATGCTCACATCGTAATCATGCGAAGAGGAATCGCCAAACGTCAACACGTACGCATGTTCGTTGGTCAAAGCCGAAGAACTGTTCCAATCCGTTGTGATGGATACGGTTGGCAACCCTTCAGCAGAGACAAGTGACGAAAGAGGGGTCAACATCAACAGCAAAACAAGAACAATGCTTTGGTTACGTCTCATGGGTGATACTTAGCACCGCTCACCTCTAAGGGTTTGGGGGCGTTGTTCCAACAATCAAAGGTTCAGAATGTAGGCAAACAAGAGGGGAGCGACGATGGTAGCATCGCTTTCGACAACGAACATCGGTGTTGATGCATCGATTTTACCCCACGTAATTTTCTCGCTTGGTGGAGCTCCAGAATACCCACCATACGAAGGACGGGATTCGGAAATTTGTCCAAACCATGACCATAGCGGCACATCTCGTTCGAGATCTTGGTTGAGCATTGGAACCACACAAATTGGGAAATCGCCAGCAATTCCTCCCCCAATTTGCAAAAAAGTCAATTCCTCTATGAGTAC
>FUFK010017283.1_pt1 | contig 10100 bp, 12 predicted proteins | sample 1021851 | NCBI WGS metagenome assembly FUFK01 (sample SAMEA51879418, study PRJEB19060) | metagenome | reverse complement strand
CTGCTTACCATGAAGCAGGGCATGCGGTGGTCGGGATTAATGTTCCGAGGCATGACCCTTTGCACAAGGTCACTATCATACCACGTGGCCGGGCCTTAGGCGTGACTATGTCTCTGCCGGAAAAAGACCGCTACAGCTATTCCAAGCTCGAACTGGTGTCCAAGTTGGCAGTGATGTACGGCGGTCGACTCGTCGAGCGGGCACCCACCGAAACGCTCTTCGCCGACTCCCGGCACCCGTACACCGAGGCGTTGCTGCGCACGATCCCGCGCATCGATCAGCCGAGCCATACCCGACTCGAGCCGATCGCCGGCCGCCCACCGGAGCTCATCGACCCGGCTGAGGAGTGCGCCTTTGCGCCTCGCTGCCGTTACGCCCAGCCCGACTGCCTCGAGGCAATCCCGCCGGTCGGCGGCGTGAGGGGCCAACACGAATTTGCCTGCTTCCATCCGGCCAATACCGATCGGGGACGACAAGCGCTCGACGCGAATCTCGCCGCTGGTCAGACCGTGACCGGATTGCAGATCCAGGCCAATGCGGGAGTGAACTGATGGCCGGTACCGGACACGCTTCACTGCGTGACGATCGCGACGTCCTCTTGACGGTCCGGGATCTCGAAGTCGAGTTCCCCGTCGGCCGCNACGANGTGGTGCACGCCGTGAGCGGCNTCAGCTTCGANGTCGCCGAAGGCGAGACCCTCGGCATCGTGGGCGAATCGGGTTGCGGCAAGTCCACCGTTGCCAAGTCGATCGTTCGCCTCAACGACATCAAGTCCGGAAGCATCGACTACCAGGGCAACGATCTCGCCCACATGGAAGGCGAGGCGCTCCGCCAGATCCGTCCTGATGTGCAGATGATCTTCCAGGATCCGATCTCGTCGCTCAACCCGCGTCGCAAGATCCGCGATGTCATCAGCGAGGGCATCGCCGTGTGGGGCAACACGAAGGGCTCCTGGTCGCAGGAACGCATCGAGGAATTGATGGTCGCGGTCGGGATCCCTCCGAAGTTCGGCGAACGCCGCCCGCACCAGTTCTCCGGTGGTCAGTGCCAGCGCATCGGTATCGCTCGTGCGCTCGCCCTCGATCCGAAGGTGTTGATCTGCGACGAGCCGGTGTCCGCGCTCGACGTGTCGGTGCAGGCCCAAGTCCTCAACATTCTGGAGGACATGAAGGCCCGCTACGGCCTCACGTTGCTGTTCATCAGCCACGATCTCTCGGTCGTCAAGAACGTGTCCGATCGCATCATCGTGATGTANCTNGGCAAGGTCTGCGAGATCGGCAACGCCGACGAGCTCTACGAAAACCCCCGACACCCGTACACCCGTGCGTTGCTGGCGTCGATCCCTGAGCCGGCACCGACGGTCGATGTGAGTGAGGGCGACATCGAGGGTGAGCTTCCCTCGCCGATCCACCCGCCCGCGGGATGCCGGTTCAACACCCGGTGCCCGCACGCCACTGACATCTGTTTCACCGACGAGCCGGTGATGCAACAGGTCGGCAACAGCGACCACTACCTCGCCTGCCACCACCCGGTCGAGGTCTCGGTCTCGGTCGTCTAACGCTGCCGCCGGGGCTCGTCAGCGGTGAACCCAGACCGTCTTCGACGACACGGTCGAGGCACCTTCGATCGCCACCTCGACGATGTCCTCGTCGTGGAGCTTGCGGAGGTGTGAGAGCACCGAGCGGGCTGCGGGTTTGTGCAGCTCCTTGCGGACATCGGCGTAGAGCACGTCGACGATGTCGCGAGCAGACTTCGGGCCCGTGGCGAGCTGGGCCAGGATGCCGGTCTCGCGAGCGAGGCGATGATCGAGAAGTGCTGCCACGAACTCGTGGTGCTCTTCGACTGGGGCGCCGTGGGTNGGGTAGAGCCGCCGATCTTGCGGTCGGTCGAGTAGGACGCGCAGCGAGGCCAGATAGGCCCCGACATCGCCGTCGGGTGGCGGAATGATCGTCGTGGACCAGCCCATCACATGGTCGCCGGAGAGCACGGCGTGTTCCTCGTGCAATGCGAAGCATAGGTGGTTGCTGATGTGCCCAGGGGTGTGCANCGCCTCGACGGTGTANCCAGGGCCGTCGACGATGTCGCCGTGGGCGAGTGCCGTCTCCGGATCGAAGTCGATGTCGGGTGCGTGCTTTCGCCGGAACTCCGGGTCGTCCTCGATCTGAGGCTCCTGCATCTCGTCGGTCTCGCCGACGGTCTCACCGTCATCGTCGGTGTCGTCGTCGTGGTCCTCACCCTCGCCGAGGGCCGTGTCGGGGTGGGGCCCGAACCCGAGCACAGGTGCGCCGGTTGCATCGGACAGCGCCGCCGCTGCAGGGGAGTGATCGCCATGGGTGTGGGTGATCAGGATGTGGCGAACGCGCTCGCCGTCGAGTGCCCGCAACAGCGCCTCGACGTGTTGCTCATCTCGGGGGCCCGGATCAACGACGGCGACGTCACCCCGCCCGATCACATAGGTGCCGGTGCCGTGGAAGGTGAACTTTGACGGGTTGCGACACACCATGCGGCGAAGCAACGGCGAGACATCGACCATCTCGCCGTAGTGGGGCTCGAAGTCGACGATGAACATGGGTCCGGCCATGCTCAGGCTCTCCGGGCGTGGCGGGTTTTGACCGTCTCCCGCCAGATGCGAACGGCGATGAAGGTGAGCCCGGCGAAGATCATGAAGGCCGTGAGCAGTTGGGCGTAACCGCCACGGTCGCCCGGATTCTCCGGCTTCGGCCCAGCGGCGGGTGAGCCGATGATGCGCCCGGCGTCGTCGTAGAAGTCGGCGTCGCTCGAGTCCTGGGCGAGTTCGATGACCGTCGAGAGCAGGGTCATCGTGGCGCTCATGTGCGGTTGACCTCGCCGGTTGCCGCGTCGAGGTAGGCAGCCCCTTCACCACCACCGTCGACGGGGATCGCACAGCCGCTCATCCAGCGGGCGAGCGGTGAGACACAGAACAGCACCACATCGGCCACGTCGGCGGGTTCGCCCATACGGCCCAGCGGCAACATTGCGCCGACCGCATCGATGCCGGCCTGGTCGCCGTAGAAGAGGTGNGCGTCCTCGGTGACGATCATGCCGACAACCGGNGCGATCACCCGGATNTTCGGGCCCCACTCGTGNGCGAGCGTCTCGGTCATGTTGATCAGCCCGGCCTTCGCGGCGCCGTAGGCGACACCTTTGGGGTTGGCCCGGGTGCCCGAGACCGAGGCGATGTTGACGATGACACCGCCATCGTCCTGGGCCTGCATGATGTCGTGCACCGCTTGGCTGAAGAGCATCGGGGCCAGCAGGTTGAGGGCGACGATCTTTTCGTTGAAGCGAGGCGACACCGTGGCACTCTCGGCCGGTGGGGCGCCGCCAGCGTTGTTGACAAGGATGTCGACCCGACCCGTGCGTGCGATCGCGGCGTNGACCACTGCGGTGACCTGCTCGGCATCTCGAACGTCGGCTGCGACGAAGTGGGCCTCACGTCCGTTGGCGGTCACTGGCGTGTCGGGGGCGTTGCGGGCACAGACGATCACCTCGGCGCCGTGCTNGAGAAGGGTCGTCGCAATGACCCGGCCGAGGCCTTTCGTGCCGCCGGTGACGATCGCCGTGCGGCTGGTCAGATCAAGGGGATCGCTCACGTGCACACCTCCGTGATGGTCACGATCGCNTCGGCGAATGCGGCATCGTTCAGCGCNGCGGCACGAGGATCATCGACGGGAAGGTNGCTCACGACGAAGTCNATCTCGAAGAGCAACGCTTCGAANCCGGCGTAGGCATCGGCCACGAGCCCGATTGCGTCGGTGGCCTCGTCAGGCGCAAGTGCTGCAGTCTGATCGAGGAGATCGACCGTGCTCTCGAGCACCACAATGAACTCCGCCGGCGGCTCTCCAGCCATCGTTGCCAGCATGGTGCGGGCGATGTCGTCGAGGAGCAGGTTGACCTGCTCGACCCCCTCGCAGAACGTCGCCGGCGGCCCGGCTGGTTCGGTGGTGGTCGTCGAGCTGATCGANCTCGTCGTCGTGGTGTCGGCCACGTCTTGCGNANGGTNGGCGTCGTCGCCACANGCAACCGCCACGGCGGCGNCCGAGACGATCAGGGTGATGAGGGCGAACGAGCGACGCATCGGTGGCGAGACTACCGTTCGGGCCGCTGATCTCGCATGGTGGGCTCTTCCCCGGGTACGGTCAGCTCCGATCTGACGCGTCGTCAGAAACGGGCCCGACCAGAAGGGGAACGGCGTGGCCGACAAGCGCATGACCGAGGACGAGGTCGTCGCCGAGCTCGCGAGCGGGATGACGATCGGGATCGGCGGTTGGGGGTCGCGCCGCAAGCCGATGTCGCTGGTGCGGGCGATCCTCCGGAGCGACCTGACCGACCTCCACATCGTCAGCTACGGCGGCCCCGATGTCGGGATCCTCACCGCCGCCGGCAAGTGCCGCAAGGTCACCTACGGCTTCGTGTCGCTCGACTCGATCCCGCTCGAACCGCACTTCCGGGCAGTGCGCCAGGGCGGGCTGCTGCCCGACTTCATGGAACTCGACGAGGGCGCCTTCTATCTCGGCTTGATGGCCGCTGCCCATCGGGTGCCCTTCTATCCGACTCGGGCNGGCCTCGGCTCGGCCATGCTGAGCGAGAACCCCGAACTTCGCACCGTNACGTCNCCCTATGGCGANGGTGAGGAACTCGTCGCCATCCCCGCCTTCGANATGGATGCCGTGCTGCTCCACATGAACCGTGCCGACGAGAAGGGCAACGGTCAATTCCTTGGCCCCGACCTCTACTTCGACGATCTGTTCGCGATGGCCGGCGCGAAGACCTACATGTCGGCCGAGAAGATCATCNCCACCGAGGACTTTCTCCGCGAGGGCCCGGTCCACACGCTGAAGATCCCTCGCACGCACGTCGACGGCGTTGTCGAGGCTCCGATGGGAGCGCACTTCACGGAGTGCCCGCCCGACTACGGCCGCGATGAGGCGTTCCAGCGCGAGTACGCCGCCACTGCCAAGGATCCCGAGGCGTGGGCGCAGTTCCGGGCCGACTGGCTCGAACTCGAATCGCACGAGGCCTACCGGGCCAAGCTCGAGGAAAGGGGACAGGCGTGAGCGACACCACCGAAGCGACGCTTGCCGAGATCTGCATCGTCGCCCTCGCCGAGGCATTCCGTGGCGACGGTGAGGTGCTGTGTAACCCGATGGGCCCCGTGCCGGTGATTGCCGGTCGCCTCGCCCGAGCCACGTTCGAGCCCGATCTGATGCTCACCGACACGATCGCGTATGCGATCGAAGGAAATCTTCCGCTCGGCGGCGACCCGTCCGATGCTGTCGTCGAGTCGTACATGCCGTTCCGCACGATCTTCGATCAGGTCTGGTCGGGCAAACGCCATGTCGTCATGGGGGCACCCCAGATCGACCGCTATGGCAACCAGAACTTCGCAGCCATCGGTGACGACTATCGCAAGCCGAAGGCCCAACTTCTCGGTATGCGCGGCGCACCCGGCAACCTGATCAACCACGCCACCACCTACTGGATCCCCACGCAGGGTCGCTCCTTCGTCGAGTCGGTCGATGTCGTCAGCGGCCCCGGCAACGACACGATCGCTTCCTTGCCCGAGGCGACCGGACGGTTCCACGAAATTCGTCGGGTCGTCACCGACCTCGGCGCCTACGACTTCGAGACCAGCGACGGCACCATGCGGGTGCGGTCGTTGCACCCGGGTGTCACGCTCGAGCAGGCGCAGGAAGCCTCGGCGTTCGAACTCACCGTGATCGGGGAGGTTCCCGAGAGCCGACTGCCCACCGATGAGGAACGTCACCTCATCCGTGAGGTCTTCGACCCGAACGGTGTCCGAAACGGCGAGTTCCGCTGATGGATCTCGATCTCTCGCCGCAGTACGTCGCCTTCCGCGACGAATGCCGCCAGTGGCTGACCGACAATCATCCCGGCCGCATCGCCTCGATGGATACGGCCGTCGGCTTCGAGGAACACCGTGCGTGGGAGAAGGTCCTGTTCGACGCCGGCTGGTCGGTACCGGCCTGGCCCTCGGAGTACGGCGGCCGCGACTGCGACCTGATCGAGTGGCTGATCTACGAAGAGGAGTACTGGCTGTCGGGCGTGCCCGGTCGGGTCAGCGCCAACGGTGTCAGCCTGCTCGCGCCCACGATCTTCAACTTCGGCACCCAGGAACAGCAGGATTTCTTCCTGCCTCGGATGGCGAGTGGTGAACACATCTGGGCCCAGGGCTGGAGCGAGCCCGAAGCGGGCTCCGACCTTGCCGGCATCAAGACCAAGGCGATCCTCGACGGCGACGACTTCATCCTCAACGGGCAGAAGACCTGGTGCTCCCGTGGTGCCTTCGCCGACTGGATCTTCTGCATCGTGCGCACCGACCCTGAGGCCGAGCGCCACCAGGGACTCACCTATCTCCTCGTGCCCGCCGAGACGCCGGGGATGGAACGGCGGCCGATCGGCCGCCTCGACGGCGAGCCGGGCTTCGCCGAACTCTTCTTCGACGACGCCCGGGTGAGCGCCGAACACGTGCTCGGTGGTGTCGGTCAGGGGTGGGCCGTCGCGATGGCTGCCGCCGGCTCCGAACGAGGCCTCAGTCTGCGCAGCCCCGGCCGGTTCATGGCGGCTGCGGAACGTCTTCGGGCGCTGGCCGCCGACGTCACCGACCTTGACCCTCGCCTGCGAGACGAAGTGGTCGACGCATGGATCAAGGCGCAGGCCTATCGATGGAACACCTACCAGATGGCCGCGGATCTCATGGACGGCGCCGAGATCGGCCCCGAGGCGAGCGAGGGCAAGGTCTTCTGGTCCGAACTCGACCTCGAACTCCATGCCACGGCCCTCCGGCTGATGGGACCGATGGGCGAAGTGGCCGATGCCGGCAACGACTGGCTCGACGGTTACGTCTTTGCCCTGTCGGGCCCGATCTACGCCGGCACCAACGAGATCCAGCGCAACATCGTCGCCGAGCGGGTGCTCGGCCTTCCGAGGCGGTGACGACATGAAGTTCAGCTTCACTGACGAACAGGACATGTTCCGCGACACGGTTCGCGAACTCTTCGCCGACCGATGCCCACCCGACGCGGTCCGTCAGAGCTGGGACAACGACGACGGTCGAGTCCCCGGCCTGTGGGCGGCGCTCGCCGAGATGGGTGTGCTCGCCGTGCTGGCGCCCGAGGCCGCAGGTGGCCTCGGCATGAACGAGGTCGACCTCGTCCGGATCCTCGAAGAGGCCGGCTACGCAGGTGTTCCCGAACCGCTTGTCGAACACGTTGCCGTTGCCGTCCCCGCACTGGCCGAAGCAGGTCACGCCGCCCTCGAGGCGGCAATCGCCGGCGACTCGACCATCACCCTCAACCTTTCGGGTGAGGTCATCGTCGGCGCGGCCGCCGACGCCGTGGTTCACCGAACCGGCGACACGCTCCAACTCGTCACCGAGTGGCAGGCCGACGCTGCGACCTCGATCGATCAGTCCCGCCGTCTCGGCGTGCTCACCGACATCATCGCTGCCGATCCGCTTGACGGCGCCGACCCCGACCTCGCCTTCGATCGAGCGGCGCTCGGTACGGCCGCCCAGTGCATCGGCGTGGCCCGTCGCCTCCTCGAGGCCACGGTCGAGTACGTCGCCGAGCGACACCAGTTCGGCAAACCGGTCGGTTCGTACCAGGCGGTCAAGCACCATCTCGCCAACGTGAAGATCGCCCTCGACTTTGCGGCCCCGCTCGTCTATCGAGCGGCCTGGTCGGTTGCCCACGACGCCGATCCGGTCNCCCGTGGCCGCGACGTGTCGATGGCGAAGGCGCAGGCGTCGGAGGCGGTCGATCTTGCTGCTCGCCAGGCACTGCAATGCCACGGCGCTATCGGTTACACGTTCGAGTACGACCTCCAGCTGTGGCTNAAACGAGCGTGGACCCTTGCCGCCGCCCACGGCGACGTGCGGTTCCACCGCGACCGTGTCGCTGCCGCCATCGGCGTCTGAGTTCGAACGTCTGANTTGTGCCGTCAGATGACTGGACGCNTCNTCGCCATGAGCGTGCGNGGTGACAGGCATCGCAAAGCTGCCAGACGACTGCCTAACCTGCCCCAGTGTCCGAGCAACCGCTGGTCGTGATCGTGATGGCCATGGAGGCCGAGGCTGCGCCGCTTCGGGCCGCTCTCGGTGCAGCACCCGCGGCGCCGCCGGTGTGGGCTTCTTCGCTGCCCGTTCGTCTCGCTGTCGCAGATCATGCGGGTGTCGACATTGTTTTGGTCACCAACGGCACCGACCCTCGCACCGGTGTCGACTGCATTGGCTCGACGGCAGCGGCCCTTGCGACACAAGTTGCGCTTGATCACACCCGAACCGGCCTTGGGCGTCGACCCGATCTCGTGTTGACCGTCGGCACCGCCGGCGGGTGGAACCGGGCCGGAGCGTCGATCGGCGACGTCTACCTCGCCTGGGATCGTTTCGTATGTCACGACCGCCGCATCGATCTTCCCGGCTTCGACGCCTTCGGCCGAGCCGACCTCCCCGCCGCCGACCTGCGAGCTCACGCCGACGCTCTCGGTTGTCGGCTCGGGGTTGTCACGACCGGCGACAGCCTCGACGAGTCGCCGGAGGACGCAGCGCGAATCCTCGCGTCGGGTGCCGAGGTGAAAGAGATGGAGGCGGCCGCCGTCGCCTGGATCGGTTCGCTGCATGACGTGCCGGTCGGTGCCGTGAAGGCCATCACGGACCTGGTCGACTCGCCGGTTGCCACGGCCGAACAGTTCAGCGCCAATCTGGCGACGGCTGCTGATGCGCTGCAGCGCACCACGCTGGCCCTGCTCGCCCGTCTCGGCGAAGAGATCGGCGCCGACGTCTGATGGCCAGTGACGACGCCCTCGCCGACGAGCTCCGTTCGCTCGCCCGGACCCTCCATGAGACGGTTGCCGATGACGAGCGTCGAGTCACCGCCCTCGACCTGCTGCGCGAGGCCAATGCGCTGCTCGCCACCGGCGAACGGCGCCTCCGTTGGTACGAGGTCGAGACCGATGGCGGCGGCCGACGGGCTCGTACCCGCGAGCTCTCGGCCTTCTCGGGAACGATCAACGCGGTCGCGCCACCGATGCGGATCGAGCAGGGGGAGCGAAACGGTTCGCCCTGCATGCTCGGACATGTCCGTCTCTCGCGGCTGCGTGAGGGGCCTCCCGAAAGCGTTCACGGCGGCGTGATGGCGGGCCTGTTCGACGAACTGATGGGAGCCGCTCAGAGCCTGACCGGGCGCCCCGGTGGGGTCACCGGTCGTTTGACCATCCGCTACCGCGACCTGACGCCGCTCGACACCGACCTGGTCTTTCGATGCTGGGTCGAACGCGATCGGGGGATGCGCGTCGACATGCGAGCCGAGTGCGTGCGTGCCGACACGCTCGACACCGATGCACCCGTCCGCACCGCCGAGGCTGAGGCGATCTTCGTGAGGCGCCGATGACGGAACGCCCCATGGTCACCATGGTCTGCACCGGCAACGCCGCCCGGTCCGTGATGGCGGCGCTCTTGTTGCGCGATCGACTCGGCAACGACGGCCCGGTCGAGGTCGCCAGCGCAGGGACACTCGTGCTGCCGGGCCACCCGATGAGCACCCGCACGCGCGCGGCGCTTGAGCGGCATGGTCTCGCCGACCCCCATCACCGGTCCCGGCAGCTCGAACTCGCCGACGTGCACCGCAGCTCGTTGCTCCTCGTCATGGAGCCGTCCCACATCCACTGGATGCAACGGCGTCTCCCGGAGGCGTTGCCGATCGCGTGTTCGTTGAAGCGGGCCGTGCAGCAGCTGCCGTTGGTGAGCGGTTCGACGCTCGATGAGCGGGTCGCCGCACTCGACCTGGTCTCCCANGAGTTNCAACCATGGGAGGAAGTCATCGACCCGGGTGCCGGAGAGCAACCGGTATTCGATGCGTGCATCGACGAACTCAGCGAGCTGATCGACGAGCTCGCCGCGATTCTCGTGGGCCTCGCCCAGTGAGCACGCACCGTCGGGAGGGGTTCGTCCTCGCCGCAGCGGTCGGGATCGTGGGCGTGACCTTCGGTGTGCTCGCCGATGCCGCTGGTCTGTCGTTGGCGCAGGTTGTGGTCATGTCGGCGCTGGTCTTCACCGGTGC
>FUFK010048687.1_pt1 | contig 10102 bp, 11 predicted proteins | sample 1021851 | NCBI WGS metagenome assembly FUFK01 (sample SAMEA51879418, study PRJEB19060) | metagenome | reverse complement strand
TCAGGCCAATTACGGGTGTATGATTCTGCAGGGGAGACCGGCACTTTTTTAGGAAGTGGATACTTTAGAACCTATAACCAGTTTGGTAAAATGACAACCTACCTTGGCAACGGAAGAGATGGTGGCGGATATTTAAGAACCAATAATAAATTTGAAACTGAAACATCTTTTCTTGGTACCAATAATTCAAATGAAGGTTTAATTAACCTTAACGATAAGTTTGGGCAAAGCTTTTGGATTCGCTTAAATAAGGGTAATTGAATTATTATACATTTTTTGACTTTTTCCTCTTAATTTATTAATTTTGGTTGTACAAGGTATCCGAGGGGAGGATGAAATCTAGTTTCATCCGTAAAACCTCCTTTTTTTCATCCTAGATAAGAGGAATTTGACCATGCGGAAATTATTGGTAATTCCAGTAGATTTGGACAAACCTACAATGGATTTTTCTGAAAGCAAAGCTATGAGCGAAGAAGAAGTNTTTTCCTTCATGCAATTGGGTTTTGACTCAATCCCNTCTAGCTGTGATTTACTTATTTTAGGTGAAATGGGAATTTCAAATACGACATCTGCAACTTCNATTTCCTGCGCTCTATTTAACGAACCTGTTGATGTAATGACGGGTATTGGGACAGGTATTAATAAAGTCCAACTATCTAACAAAATAAAAGTAATTTACAAAGCTCTTCAGTTGCATGGAAAAAAATTTAAAGACCCAGTTAGTATATTGTCATGTTATGGAGGTAAAGAAATTGCAGCTATTGCAGGATCGGTAATTTCTGCCAGAATAAAGTCTATTCCAGTACTTTTGGATGGATTTATAACTACAGCNGCAGCCTCTACTTTAATAAGTTTTGAAAAAAATATTTTAGATCATTGTTTAGTTTCTCATTTATCTGCTGAACCAGGTCATGCTAGNATATTAAATAATCTTAAAAAAGAACCAATTTTAGATTTGAATCTAAGACTTGGAGAGGGGAGNGGAGCAGCNATAGCTTNACATATATTAANAGCAGCTTTAGCTACNCACAATGGTATGTCTACTTTTGACAATGCAAAAGTTTCTAAAAAAATAACTTCATGAAAANAATTTTAAAAAATAGAGTTGTGTTAGATTTTTTTGCTAGTCTAATGTTTTTTACAAGNATACCAGTTAATTGGAAATTCTTTTCNAACAAACCACCAAATCTTACAAATGCGGCATGGAGTTTTCCTTTAATAGGTTTTATAATAGGCATTATATCAGGATTTATTGGTGACCTATGTATTAATATTAANTTATCAATATTTTTATCTTGTACGATAGCAATTGCATTTAGTGTTATNATTACTGGAGCTTTNCATGAAGATGGTTTGGCTGATATGGCAGATGGCTTTGGGGCAGGTGGANCACCAGAAAAAATTAACAAAATAATACATGACAGTCGTCTTGGAACTTACGGAACAACAGCATTAACTTTAGGATTATTAATACGACTAGGGCTAGCAATAAATTTGGTAGAATTAGGTTATTCATTAATGTTGATTTTATCTTCTAGTTTTGCTTCAGGAAAATTATCGATAATTTTCACTAGAAATTTTTTTACTGTCTCAACTTTTTCAAAAACAGGTAGTATTATTGAGGCCGTTTCTAATAAAATATTATTAATAGCTTCNTTAATCTGGTTTATACCAGTAGTTTATNTNTTTCCTTTCTGGGGTGTTTTAATAGGAATTTTTTTGATTTCAGGAGTAATTTTTTTTATAGGTAAAATGTCTCAAAAAAAAATAGGTGGTATTACTGGAGACATACTTGGAGCAATTGCCTTTACAACTGAATTAGTTTTTTTGCTTGGGATAATAATTTATTTAAGGCATGTATATTGATGAATACTTGTAGATTATATCTTATACGTCATGCTCCAGTTAAAAAAAAAGATGGTTATGTCCCAGAAAATAATCCCAAAGCAATTATAAATTCTGATCATTTAAAAAAGCTTGCCGCATATATTCCAGATAATAGTTTATGTTATGTTAGTCCTTTAAAGAGAGCTATTCAAACTGCTGAAGAATTGTCCAAATATAGAAATTTTAAGGAAATAGTAATTGAAAAAAAATTGAGAGAGCAAAACTTTGGAGAATGGCAAGGAAAAAAAATATCATTAGTTTGGGAAGAAATAAAAAAATTTAAAACTCAACATAACTTTTCATTTCTTTGTCCTGAAAATTGTCCTCCAAAAGGTGAAAGTTTTCTGGATCAATGTAAACGNGTTTCTGAATTTGTTAGATAATCTTAATTTTCANGACCATACATCATTGATTTTTATCTCTCATTCCGGAACAATTAGAGCTTTTTTGTCTCGAATTTTGGACTTGGATCCTAATAAAGCAATAGGGATAGAGATTTCTCATCTAAGCATTACCTCTATAGAGGTTCTTAAGAAAGATAATATTAGAAATAAAGGTGGTAAATATCGGTTATTAAGTATTAACAACCAATTTATATAAAGAATATCTAATAATGTTTGAGTATGTTAAAAAATTAAAATGAAAAATTGGCAAAATAGACTTTATAAAATATTAAAAAATGATGGAATAAGACTATTTAGCTATGTACCTGATGCGGGTCATAAAATATTAATTGATAATGCAACAAAAGATAATACAGTCATAGCTATACCTTTAACATCAGAAGGTGAGGGTATAGGCATTGCAGCTGGTTCCTACTTAGGAGGATCTAAAGCTGTACTATTAATGCAAAGTAGTGGTGTTGGTAATTGTATAAATCAATTATCATTAATTAAACATGGTCAATTTCCTTTTTTTACTATTATAACAATGAGAGGTGAATTTGGTGAGGGAAATCCGTGGCAATTTGCTATGGGTGAAGCCGTAATTCCAACATTAAATTCAATGGGCGTAAGTTGTATTAAGATTGAAAAAGAAGAAGATATTGAAGAAACAACAAAAGCAGCTTTGACAATGGTATTTAAGTCAGAAAGATCGGTGGCAATTTTGCTTTCTCAAAAATTANTTGGNGCTAANGTATTTTAGNATAATTATAAAGATGAATTTATTAGATAGAAAAAAAGCAATTCCAATTTTNATNGGNNATCANAANAGATTTCTTATTATATCAGGATTAGCAGGGCCAGCTAAGGANATTGGNTTTNTGACTAAAGAAAGCCCTAATACATTTTTATTTGGTGGGGCTATGGGAGGNGCTCTTCCAACTTCCCTTGGTCTAGCATTATCAAGGCCAAAAGAGAAAGTTCTCTGTGTCTCTGGAGATGGTGANATTTTGATGTCAATGGGATGTTTGGCAACTATTGNAACTACTAAACCTAAAAATCTTATTATTATTTGTGTAGATAATGCATCTTATTTGGAAACAGGAGGACAAACCTCTCATACAGGCTTAGGGGTTAATTTAGATATGATTGCGAAGGGTTGTGGTTTTCCTATTACTAAAACTATAGTATCAGAAGAAGAATTATTGGAAGGAAAAAAATCCCTTAATAATAAATTTAGTGGTCCAGCTTTTATATTATTAAAGGTTAGTAAATCAAATCCTCCTAAATATTCTAGAAATTGGAATGCGTCCGAAGAAAAATCTAAATTCAGAAAAAATTTAATAAACTAAATATTTATCTTTGATTAAATTAGTAAATATGTTAACTAAATAGTTTCCTAGTAAACTATTTTGNAGGTATTGTTTTGAAAGAATCATTTGAAGATAATATAGGTTTGTTAATTCANGATGTGGCNCGATTACTTCGTGTTCTATATGATCGTCAAATGGCCTCTATAGGTCTAACTAGATCTCAATGGTGGNTATTGACTTATTTATATTTTAAAGATGGCATAAAACAATCNGAACTTGCAATGCTTATGGATATGGAAAAAGCACCATTAAGTAGACTTTTAGACCGTATGGAATTAAAGGGATGGGTTGAAAGAAAAAGTGAAAGTAAAGATCGAAGAATAAAAAATATTTATTTATCTGAAAAAATTAAACCTCTTATTAATTCCATGAGGGACAAAGCAGCAACTTATAGAAAAGATTCTTTATCAATATTAAATAATNAAGATCTCAACAAGTTAAGGGATTTACTACAGATTTTAAAAAAAGATTTATCTTCAAAAGTATAATTTAAAGGAAAAGAGTTAATGTCAAATGAAGTTGATAAAGAATTAAATCCTAACAATAGAGTANTNAGATTTTTGTTGTTAATTTTACTTCCCACTTTAGTTGTGCTCACCACTATGGGTTATTTTTATTCTTTAGGTAGGTTTATATCAACTGAAAATGCATACATAAAAGCTCCTATTATTTCTGTTCAATCTGAGGTTTCTGGAAGAGTAGACATGGTATTTATTAAGGATAATCAAAAAGTAAATAAAGGAGACAAACTTTTTAAAATTGATACCAAAAAACTTGAATTGGATTTAAGTGAACAAAAACAGAATCTTATAAATATAATTAANGAAATTGAGAATAGAAAATCAAAATATAACGAGGCNAAAGAAGAANTAAAATTAGCAAAAGAAGAAATNAAATTTTATTCTTCTGAAATTAANAGAGTGAAATCTCTAGTGAATGTTGAGATTAAGTTAGCGAAGGAAAANGTTGAATATCAAAAATTAGAGCTTAATAGAATTAAAAATTTNGTTAAAAAAGGAGTTGGTCTTAAAAGTAAACTTGATGAAGCAAAATTTCTTTATAATTCTGCCATAGCTAATTTAAAATATGTAAATCTAAATAATGATTTAGAAAAAATTAAATATTCGTATTTGTCTTCAAAACAAAAACTAAAAATAAATCAAGATAAACTCAAAACAATACTGACCACTTTAAATGGTAATGAAAAAATTTTGCCAAAAAAACATCCATTATACTTAAAACATAAAAGTAAATTAAATAAAATAAACTTTGATATTAAGCAGTCAATTATATTTGCTAAGCAAGATGGGATTGTTGCTAAATTGAATCTAGAAAAAGGAGAGTATATAGATGTTGGAAAAATTCTATTTGCAATAGTTGATGAAAAAAAATCTTGGTTAGAAGCTAATTTAAAAGAAACTGACTTAACTAATATAAAAGTTGGTCAATCAGCATATTTTATTCCTGATGCATATCCTGATACAAAATGGAACGCCCAAGTACAAAGTATAAGCCCTGCCACAGGTGCTGAATTTTCAATTTTACCACCACAAAACTCTTCTGGTAATTGGGTGAAAGTTGTTCAAAGAATTCCTGTAAGAATTTCNATTGGTGATCCGATTAATAAAAATNAAGATAATTTAAATGNTGATAAACAGCTTAGGGTAGGTATGTCTGTGTCGGTTNNGATAGACACTNANTATGAGAGTGAAATTCCAATAATAATNCGACCTTTTGCTNCTATTTTTAAATCACTAAGAGATTAAGTTGTCACCTCTAATATCTGAAACTAATANTTCNTTTAAATGGTTTATTTTAGCTACAGCAACATTTGTAACTATGCTTTATGCGATGAATGTAACAATAGCTTCAATTGCATTATCAGACATGAGAGGAGCTATGGGAGCAACACAAGACCAGATTTCTTGGGTTGTAACTGGAAATATAGTTGCAACAGCAATCTTTACTCCTTTTGCTGGCTGGTTATCTTCGAGAATACAAATTAGAACAATCCTTTTTTTTAGCGTAATAGGTTTTATAATTTCTTCTATTTTTTGTGGAATGTCAGATTCTTTNGAAGAAATTGTTATTGCAAGGGTGGCACAAGGCATTTTTGGAGCACCACTTCCGCCACTTTCACAAACGCTTGTTTTAGCAGTATTTCCAAAAAGACAAATTTCTGTGGCTATGGCAGTTTGGGGAATGGGTACAATTTTGGGTCCTGTGATCGCACCAACGATTGGAGGATACCTTGGTGAATTACTAAATTGGAGATGGGTTTTTTACACTTTAGTACCATTTGGGTTTTGTGCTTTATTAGCCGTAATGGCNACAGTTCCAAAAAGACCAGTTGAAGGTGGAATGCATTTAGACTGGGTTGGTTTTTTGGCTCTTGCATGTAGTGTTGCTGCATTACAAATAATGTTCGACAGAGGAGAAAGAAATAGTTGGTTTGATAGCACAGAGACTATTATTGAGTGTGGAATAGCTATTATTGGCTTTTATATCTTTATTACTCACAGCCTGACTACAAAAAAGCCCTTTATAAATTTAAGTATTTTTAAAGACAGAAATTACACTGTAGGTCTTATTCTAATATTCTTCTTTGGCATGTTAAATTTTGTTCCAATGGTTATCTTTCCACCTCTACTACAAGAATTGAGAGGGTATCCTCAATCTATAATTGGATTAATATTAGGAATGAGGGGAATAGGAACGTTTGTTGGTTTTGCAATAATAGCTTTTACAAGCAGGATTGACCCAAGAATAATTATTTTTTTTGGCTTTGGGATACAAGCTGTCTCAGGTCTTTACATGTCAACCTTCGATATAAATATGACCTTTTCACATATAGCCTGGGCCAGCTTAGTTCAGGGTTTAGGTGTTGGTTTGACTTGGCCTCCAGTGAGTGTTATTTGCTTTGCAACCTTGTCAAATAAATTTCACGGAGAAGCCACAGCTATGTTTCATCTAATTAGAAATATTGGATCAAGTTTTTTTATTTCAGTAAGTGTTGCAGTTGTTCTTCATATGGGTCAAATTAACTTTGAAGAAATTGGTTCTACAGTATCCTTATGGAACCAAGGGATTAACTTTTCAGGTGTCATTAATTCATTAGATGATTTGAATGTTACAAAGTTAACAAATGAATTAAATAGACAAAGTCTTATGGTTGGGTATATAGATGCATTTAAATTATATTCATGGGCAGGTTTTTTATCTATACCATTAATTTTTTTAATAAAAATAACAAAGACTCAAAATAATTAATTCTGATTTATANGGAAATACATGGNTAATAATATAATTCTTATTGATGGTGGTATGGGCCAAGAATTAATACATAGATCAAAAGTTAAACCAGATGGTCTCTGGTCAGCAAGAGTGATGCTTGATAACTATGATTTAGTTGTGGATTTGCACAGAGATTTTATAAAAGCTGGTGCAGAGGCAATAACATTAAATTCTTATAGTGTCACACCACAAAAGTTAAAAAGACATAATCTGGAAGAATTATTCATACCTCTTCAAAAAAGTGCAATTAAAGCGGCCATTGAGGCCAAAAAGTCATCGTCAGTTGAAACTGATATAAAAATTATTGGCTGTTTGCCTCCACTAGTTATGAGTTATAAGACAAATATAGGCATGGATAAGAATGAAGCAAAAGATACTTATAAGAAAATAATAGAAATTCAAGAACCACANGTAGAAATACTTTGTTGTGAGACAGTTTGTTCAATTGAAGAAGCTCATANAGCAACTGAAACTGCTTTAACTACTGATAAAAAAGTNTGGTTGAGTTTCTGTGTCAAGGAAGAAGACGGAACCTTATTACGATCTGGAGAGNGTTTAGAAGATGCTTTAAGAGAATTTAATAATTCAAAAATTGATTCNTTTTTAATAAATTGTNCTCCACCTGAAGCTATTCATTCTTCAATTAATGTTATGAAAAATTTTTCCAAGCCATATGGTGCTTTACCTAATGCTTTTGTAACAGTAAATGACCTAGACATTCACAATGATGTATCAATTCTTAAAAAAAGATCTGATTTAAACATTAACAAATTTACAAGTGAAATATTGAGTTACATTAAAAATAATGCTTCTATAGTTGGAGGATGTTGTGAGGTAGGTCCCAAATATATTGAAGCACTAAAAAACGAAATTTTTANTNAATAGATCAAGTTGTTGGAGTTAATAAAGAATGAAATTTAATGGAACTCAAAATTANATTTCAACTGAAGATTTGAACGTTGCAGTAAATGCAGCAATTACACTTGAAAAACCATTATTAATTAAAGGTGAGCCAGGCACTGGAAAAACAGAATTGGCTAGACAAGTATCGGATAGCCTAGGATTAGGTATTATTGAATGGAATATAAAATCCACAACAAAAGCTCAGCAAGGATTATATGAATATGATGCTGTTAGTCGTCTCAGAGATAGCCAACTAGGCGATAANAANATAGAAAATATTGGAAATTACATAAAGAAAGGNAAGATTTGGAATGCTTTTGANTCNAAAGAAAGATCAGTACTNTTAATTGATGAGATTGATAAAGCAGATATAGAATTTCCNAATGACCTNCTNCAAGAGTTNGATAAAATGGAATTTTTTGTTTATGAAACTANTGANATTGTNAAAGCNAANAAAAGACCCATAGTNATNATAACATCTAATAATGAAAAAGAACTTCCAGAGGCATTNTTAAGANGATGTTTTTTTCATTACATTCAATTTCCTGAAATTGATACCTTAAAAAAGATTGTTCAAGTACACTTTCCTGAAATTAAAAAATCATTACTAGAAGCAGCACTAAATAGATTTTTTGAAGTTAGAGAAATTCCTGGATTAAAGAAAAAACCATCAACTTCAGAGGCCTTAGATTGGATTAAACTTTTATTACTTGAAGATATTAATCCTATAGATTTAAAAAGTGATGGAAAGGATTTGTTGCCCAAGTTACATGGCGCTCTCATTAAAAATGAACAAGATATTCATTTGTTTGAGAGGTTAGCTTTNATGGCAAGAGGAAATAGATAAGAGAATGTTTCTANATTTCTTTTTCAAATTAAAAGATGCCAGAATTCCAGTTACATTAAATGAATTTTTTACATTTTTANANTCAATTAAATTAGACTTTATTCAATTTAACACTGAAAATTTTTATTACATGGCTAGAGCAAGTCTAGTCAAAGACGAAAGATTAATNGATCGATTTGATGTTGTATTTGGTGAATATTTTAAGGGNATTGAAACNTTAAAATTAGAAGANGTACTTGAACATTTAAAAGTCCCAAAAGAATGGCTTCAAAAAATGTTGGANAAGCATTTTACNAAAGAAGAAATTGAGGANATAAAATCTTTAGGTGGTTTTGATGAACTAATGAAAACACTTGAACAAAGACTAAAAGAACAAAAAAAACGTCATCAAGGTGGTAATAAATGGATAGGTACAGCAGGTAAATCACCCTTTGGAGCTTATGGATACAATCCAGAAGGAATTAGAATTGGACAACATGCAAGAGGGCAGGGNAAAGCNGTTAAAGTATGGGACAAAAGAGTATTTCGTGATTTTGATGANACNAGAGANTTAGATACACGAGGAATGCAAGTTGCATTAAAAAGATTAAGGCAATGGGCGAGAACTGGTATTGATGAAGAGTTAGATATAGATAATACAATATCACATACTGCAAAAAATGGTTATTTAGACATAAAAACCAGAAAAGAAAGAGAAAATGCAATTAAAATATTACTTTTTCTTGATGTAGGTGGTTCTATGGATGACTACATTAAACAAGTAGAAAATTTATTTTCAGCTGCAAAAAATGTTTTCAAAAACCTTAACTTTTTTTACTTTCATAACTGTCTATATGAAGGTGTTTGGAAAAGTAACGTAAGACGATGGAAAGAACAATTTTCTACAACAGAAATTTTCAGGACATATGGAAAAGAATACAAATGTATCTTNGTTGGTGATGCTTCNATGAGTCCATATGAAATTTTANNAGANGGTGGTGGTAATGANCATTTTAATCAAGAAACAGGACAAGTTTGGTTAGAAAGAGCTATTGCCCAGTGGCCGTCAAATGTTTGGATTAATCCAACAAAACAGGAGCATTGGAATTATTCTCAGTCTACACATATTATTAAAGAAATATTTTCAAACAAAATGGTACCCCTTAGCATAAAAGGAATAGAAGAAGCAACTAAAATTTTATCCAAAACTAATTAAAATTAATAGGTCATTTAATAAATGAAAGAAAACAAAATTGATGGACCATATTCAACTCCAATAATTCTTCCTGAACAGGAAGTTTTAAATGAATGGTTGGATTACAATGGTCACATGAACGTTGCATATTATACACTGGCATTTGATAAATCTTTAGACATTTTTTTAGAAGATTTACTAGGTATTGGAGAAACTCATGCTTATGAAAATAATCAGGGTC
>FUFK010039976.1_pt1 | contig 10104 bp, 13 predicted proteins | sample 1021851 | NCBI WGS metagenome assembly FUFK01 (sample SAMEA51879418, study PRJEB19060) | metagenome | reverse complement strand
CTTGACAGATATAAGCACACACTCCTCGTATTCACCGTGACCCTTCTCAAGGTCATAGAGATACTCCTTCTTTAGAAAACATTTGATATAGGGTAGGTTNGCAACGAAATTCATAAAATTCCTCTCAGTTGTTTTTTGTCCTGCTGGGATACCCTGCAAATTAAGTCCACAACGGAATCCGTTATAACCAGCATTTATTACTGCATGGCTGCTTAGACGTTTTACACGTTATATTATATGTTTACTGCAATAACCCATTGTATTATATAGTAAAAAACCTACGCTTTTTTGCACTCACAATCGTCACAGGTACAAGGACCACCAGCATCCATCTCATCANTAGGTACATGCATANCACTTTCACAATGACAATCACAATTACATTTACTGCANTTCTGCACTTCNTCTGTTAATACTAANACGTCATCTCTACTTATTGTCATCTGCGTTCTCCCATTCCTTGTCTTCTGATTGTTTTGCGAGGTCTCTTTCTTTATCTGTTAAGACCTTTTCTTGTTCCTTCTTCTCTGCTGCCATACTGAGTATTCTATCGAGTATGTCTGGCGCCTTACTGCAACCAATGAGAAGAACTATTAGAGTTATTGCTAGGTATTTCATATAATACTATTTATATTCGTCTGTAAAAAAATTTCTCGAAAACTCTGAGGGTTAGAGATTATATGAGATGATTACCACCAAAGGTATCTGATTCGTCTATCTCTAGTCTATTAAAAAGACTGTTCGTTCTTCTCTTTGGATTGATACTTGATTGTATTGATTGACCTACTGCGTCTTTGACACATTCTAACTGTATCTTGTGTAATTCACCTGTAATTTGATGTCTTAATTTTGTAATGACATAATCACCTGAAAATCTCTCATCATGATTTTGCCCTGCTTTAGAACTGTTATCTCTTGACGCATTAGGATCTTTTAGATGTACAGTTATTAAATCACCTGCGTTAATCTTACATTGACCCTTGATTCTCATTCTTAGAGTTGTACCATGCAACACTTGATTTAACTGCGACTGATACGATCCCATCTTTACACCATCCTGTGCGACATCTATACCGTACAGACCTGTATCATCATCATGTTGAAATTGTGTTGTGCCTTGCAATGATACTCTTGACTCAGGAAAATCTGATATATTTAACTCGTTATCGTAATCTACTGAACTATTTGATATCGCATATCTCTTGCCATCAAACTGACTTGTTGTGCTATCTGTATGTTTTGATTCCTCAAACTGATCGTGATAATGATAATCATCTGTTTTAAAACTCTTATTAAAAAAGTTATACGACAACACCCTATGACCATACGTACCCAATACGCTGTTAGCAGCAACATCATGAAAGTTATTTACAAACTCATACTCCTCAATTGTTCTTAACTCTTGTAATGCTTTGTCATTTTGTGCTTGTCTATCAGTACCTGGTATCTTTGCGGGTTGATAAAAGAACTCATCTCTTGGTGCTCTCTTGAAATTACTCTTAGATGTAACCATACTCTCCCAACTGCGAAAGTTAAAACCCTTTGATGTCTCGTAGAAATAATATCCTACGCCACCCCTACTATTCTCAGGTATTGCTCTTTTTGCAATATCATTGATTGCTTCAAATGGTGTCTTGTTAGGTATCAATATCGTATCTTGATTACTTGTTGTTTCAACAAATAGTGTCTTTCTGCTGTCTAGATAGTCTTTTGTTATCTCATGCACCATCTGATCTAGCGTACCTGTAAATGATTGACTTACTTTTAATCTTGTATTACGCATAAACTCTCTACTTGCAAAGTGTATCGTATATGTCATTAGATTTTGATTGACCATTCTTCTATCTGTTATCTTATACACATGAAGTGGGTCGCCAGTTTCTTCGCTAAAATCTATACTATCTTTGAGACCAGTCTGTCCTGGTGTTGTTACCTTAAATGATATGCGTTCAAGACCTTGTAATCTTAGTCTAGCGATCTGATTTTTTGTATCACCTATGACAAGTGTGCCTGTGATTGCGTTATTGTAGATTGATTCGTAGATATTTAATTCTTGTACGATAGGTAGAATATTTGTTTTCTCACCATAATAATTGTGTAGTATAAGATTTCGTAATATATAATCACCACCAACCTCTAGAAATTCATCTGTCTTTACCTTTTTAGGTATTACCTGTATTCCATGTCTGCTTGCCATTATATTACTGCCTTACCAGTCTCTCAAATTCCTCTATGAAAGAACCTAATAGACCTTTATTTAATAATTGTATCTGTCTTTTTTTATCTTGTATTCTTTCCTCATACTCTCTATTTGATACACTAGAGGCGTTATCTTCGTCTGAGTTTACCTCTACCTTATGCGAATAATCACTAGGTCCAGAACTAGATGTTTTGCCACTTGACTTTGTGATCTCATAATGATGAACTGCGTCCTCGTTACCTGCGCCATACTTATCTTTAAGAAACTCAGCAAACTCAACCTGATTTAGCGGCCAGTCATAATATCTGTCTAATACATTATTTGTTATAAGTATGACCCAATGTAAATTAGCACTACCAAACCATTTAAATGCGACATCTTCAGGATTTTCATTCTCTTTTACATCATACTTATCAAATAGTGATGATCCTGCCCTAAGACTTTCTCTTATTTTTATTCGTCTTAGAATATCAGGTACTAATTTTAAACTATCCTGCGTAGATATCTGATAGGGTATTAGAGGAAATTTACTAAAATACATAATTAATATCCTTCGTTAATTTTTTCTTTTGTCAACATCTCTGTTTCTTTAAATGTTAGACTTAATGTTATTTGTGTAGGCGCACCGTCTTCAAATGTTCTTAACTTTTCACCAGGTGTATAGTTTGTCTGTACATCTGTTAGTACACATGTCGCAATTCTATTAAAATAATCATTTTCTCTACCCTCACCATCTTTTGTAACCATCATATAGTGAATATCAAACTCTGATGGCAGCGTAAGGTATCGACCATTTGCCTCTTGCATTTCAGGTGCCATGTGAAATCTAAACAATTGTATTATTCTTTGTATCTCCATAGTTTCTTCTTCGTTTCTTGGTGCGAGATTAAAGTTATATGTAAACGATCTCATTGCCATTGTGTTAAAAAATACCTCTAAGAAAGGATTGTCTGCTTGACCAAATATTCTATTTATTGTTTGTATACCACCTTCTGCGCCTGTTAATGATTCTGCTAATTCAAGACTCGCTCTTCTAAATCCTTCTGTTGCAAAATCACCAGTTGCTCCTGCAAGAAACTTAGCAGCATCCTCTAGATCATTACTTCGCATTGCTCTAACAAAACCAGCACCTTGTGCTGCACCAAATCCTAGAAGTCCTGTTGGTGTGTCATCATAAGTTGCTGAAGTATTGTCTTGAATACTAGGTGGCATGTATAAAGCAACTGAGTCAGTTATTCTTCTAGTCTGTCCTCTCTGCGCTGCTAATGTTGCAACACCTGTTCTTAATCTTCTATTTCTATTATTTTCTTGTGCAAGGTTCTCACCATCACTTGCTCTTGATCTACCTACTGTTTTTCTACTTTGATTTTTAAAATATTCTTGTGTTGCTTTAGTCTCACCTAGTATATTTACTCTTTTTGTTTTTGGTTTAGCAAGAGCATTAGCAAAATTTGTCTCTTTTAATTTTTGTAAAACTGCTACATTCTTTGTATAAGTTTGCTCTGCTAATGTAGGTGGACCGTAAGAGTAATCTGATCTTTCCATCTTATTAACATAAAATATCATGTAGTGTCCTATCTGTCCACCATGATATATGTCTTTAGGAAATTGATATGTACCAAATCTTAGAGGATCATCATCAAGTATAGCAGTAGGACTCTCTTCCATTTGAATCCTAGTTTTATATGCTGGTGGTTTCTCAAAACCTGTATTACCAGGTCCACCAAATATGTTGTTTCTTAATCGACTTAATGACTTTACAATTGACATGTTTTCCTTACTAAATAGTTATACTACTATTTATATGTTATGAACGAAAGATCACAAAAATACAAGGGTAAGTTTACACCTCAAAACTCTAGCAAATACATCGGCGACAGCACAAATATAATCTATCGATCCATGTGGGAACGTAGGTGTATGAAATACTTTGATAACAACCCTGGCGTAATAGCATGGGCAAGTGAAGAAATATCGATACCCTATTATGATACTGCGACCAAGAAGGTGCGTAGATATTTTCCTGACTTCTTAATTAAGGTAAAAGATAAGAGTGGTAAAGTAAAGACACACCTAATAGAGGTTAAACCTACGAAAGATTTGCGACCACCTGTTGGTGGCAGAGGTAAAAAAAGATCAACTGTATTGTATGAGGCAAAAACCTATCAAATGAATCGTGATAAGTTTGCGTCTGCTCGTAAATGGTGTGATGAGAGAAATATTATTTTCGATATATGGACTGAAAAACATCTACAAATGAAAGGATAATCATCTCTATGAATAGATATATAACATATAATCCAAATAATGCAAGCATTAATCCTAATACAATAAATTCAAATATCTTATAATACACTTTTTCTAACATATTGTCAAGCACTTTTAAGCAAACATATATTGATTTAATGCTCTTGAAGTATTATCTGTATGTTCCACTCTAATAGGTGTATGTGATACTTGGGTATTGCTTACTGTATCACCACCTTTTACAACCTTATTGTCTTGAACTATGACAGTCGGTTTGTTGTCTGTTGTTTTATTCGTTGCTACTGTTTTTAATATTTCATTCTTTTCAACTAACACAGGTTTGTTATCTTGTATTGTAGAAGTGGTAAGAACAGGTGAATCATCAGTTGTTGCTTTTACTTTCTCTGCGATAGCAATTAATTTGTTATCTGATCTCATGTTTGCAGCAACTATCTCCTGCTCTGTCATTCCTGATTCAGCTGCCTTTTTCTCTATCTTCTCAACTTCATTAACATCACCTAGTGGTGGTAACTCTGTCATCTCAAATTTTTTGTCAATACCAAAGAACTCCATGACACTATTAGCAATACTTTTTACTTTGTTCTGCAATTCAATAAGTTTACCTCTTACAGTGGTAATTACAGCGTTGTATGCTTTCTTTAATCCATCAAATGTAAAATCTAAGTCTTGAAGTCTTTGACCAAATTTCTCAAAACCTAATTTTTTAAATATGAAACCAGCAAAATCTGCTAGTAAATTCATTGTTGCACCTATTATTGCGTCATACACACCACCTAATGCAGCACCTATCGCTTTTAATAAATCACCTTCTGCTTTCCATGATTCAATAAATCTACTTACACCTACAAAGGCAGCAACTATTACTTGAATTGCTATACCTATAGGTCCTAATGCTTTTGCAAATGTTGATACTACACCAAGACCTGGTAAGAGTTTTATCATTTTTGTTATAGCAGGTCCTACTGTTCTTGCAAATCTTCCTATAAAAGCACCAAAAGTTTTAAATGGACTTGTAAATCTTTTTATAAAATTACCAATGCTAGCAAAAAATGCCGTTGAAGGAATTAATTTTCTTACATTCATTCTTAAAAGTCTTAATCTACTGACAAGACCACGTTTACCCACAAATGCGTCTCTGATACCTCTACTAAATCCTCTTAACGCTGCCTGCACTGCTAACACAGCACCTCCTATACCTAGATATCCTGTAGGACTATCTAGTATATCTTTATTTAATTCTTGTAAGTTAGGTATTAAGTTGTTTCTTATGAAATCTAATACTGGTACTAATAGTTTTTGAAATTTGTCTGAGAGTTTTGCTAATGCAAATGCACCAGAGGCAAGTAATAATATTTTACCTAACTCACCTATTGTTCGTTGGTTAAATATATCCTCAAATGATTTCTTTAGATCATCAAGAAAACTTGATCTTGTTTCTTCTTTAGCAGCTGCGGTATCAGTATCTTCACCCTTTATATTTGCGTCTCTTGATCTTTGTGCTTCTAGTTGTTCTTGTTTTTTTTCTAATTCTAGGTCTTGACCCATGATCTTTGCTATCATGGCACTTATTCTATTTTGACCTTCTTCGTTTATTAAACTTCTCTTAGCAAAATCTACTAATTTAACAATGCCGTTATCAATACTTGCAAAGAAATTAACCATCTGTTGTAGAGGACTTGCTATGTCATCTAACTTCTTGACAGTCTCTCTCGCTGGTGCTGCACTTTCACCCAAGACCTTTGAGTCAGGTGAGAAAGCGTTTGCTATACTGCCACCGAAACCTGCAACTGATAACGCATTAAACATTATTTTTTACCTTTACTAGTGCCTGCATATAAACCAAACCATGCTGCCCCAGCACCTACAACAACTGATATCAAACCAGATTGTTCCATAGTGGGGTTTGGTAGGTTCATATACCATATTACACACTTATACAATAGAATAATATATGTTGTTATGAATATTCTAGGAAATATTCGCCAACTATCAACTGCCCTTGCCATATGAATAATCTTTGCATACGGATTAGGACCTAAGTCTTTGATAGAAGTATCAACTTCTAATTCTACTGCAACTTTTTTAGATACCTCTTTTTTATCAGATGGTACTATAATTTTTTCTTCAGCCATTTTATTGTCCTCTTGCTTTTCTTGCCTTTTCTTTTTCGTTTTCTTCCTTGATATACTGAATTAACATATCCACATATATCTCCCTTTCCCAAGGTAGCATATTCTCTAAATCTGCCAGAGAATAATTATGATGTTGCATTAGAGAAAAATTAGTATGATAATAATTCTCTAAACTATCATGTGAAAGGGCTATCCGAAAAAATCGTTTAGTCCTGTTAAAGTTATTTCACTCTCTTTTTTAGTTTTAGGGTTCTTAACTTTAACCACGTGTTTTAATCTAGGCATAGTGTTAAAGAAGTTTTGAACATCTTTAAATTGTTTAGTATTTAATTGTTCAATAAACTCAGTCAACTCTTTTTTNGTNTGNTCTTTNGNATNATAAACNTTTTNNCCNTTCTTCTTCATATATTTGNAATATACAAGANCTGATTACCTCTAACATGTTTTCAGCAGTGATAGTCTTAATACCAGTCTCTGCGAAAGAGTTAATAGTAGGGTATTGCATAATCATACCTGTACCGTTACCTAACTCTATCTTGTTAGTGTGGTTATCATCTACTTGTACTTTCACATCTGTTAGGTTAACCTCGCATTTAGCATAAGTCTTACCATCATCAGGGCATAGTACATTAAAACTAGATACCTCACCCACAGATTTTGCTCTTATATTCAAAAACACATATTCAACATCAAACATAGGCATTGCGTCTAAATTTACTTTATTAAAAGTACATGATGAAACAATGTCTTTTACTGCCTGAACAATGTCACTCTCATTCTTAGTTTCAAGTGCCATCATAAGTATCTTTTCTTCTTTTACCAAGAACGGGCGATACTTTATCTTTTCATCCGTTGATGGTATTTCCAACTCATATGTTGGAGTTGTCAGTTTAGGTAGTGCCATAATTTATCCTCCTTATTATATAAAATTATGTAAATGGTGGGAATACCTTTCCATTAAATATTCTTCCTACAGGATTCCACACCGTTCTTCCTTGATTAAATACATTTCTAGCAGATCGTTGTAGAGTAGGTGGTAACATACCAAATATACCCCTATCTCTTGCCTTAACTCTTGCAGGTGCCTGTGTAGGTCTGCCAAATGACATTGATGACGTATCTGTTCCTAAATTACGCCAATATTTATATGCAAATCCAACATTTATCTTTACAACTTGATTTGAATTAGCATAGCTATATTGTACTGCACCTATTGTAGCAGGATATACTTCCATTGCTTCAATAGCATAAGCAGGCATGTCTCTATTAATATCTCTGTCTGCACCTAATTGATAGATATGCATTTTACCTACATAATTATCATAATAGTTTGCTCTGTGTGTATGTTCACCTACGCACATCTTTTGCCATGCTTCAAAAAATTGTCTCTCTCTTAAATATTTGTCACCATAGAAACTTGCTTCTATCAATCCCTCATAACCATGTGTCTGAACCATACTTCTCACTGGCTCTGATCCATATTGAACATCTTGCGTTTGTAAATCTTTACCTGGCATTGATACTGAGTCACAATGTATTTGAACTTGACGACCAAAACCTGCTTGTAGATCATTCATAAATTTACCACTAACAGGTGAATCAAATCCTGCGTCTGGTCCATTCATATCACCTATACCATCAGTTGATAGTCTAACTGATCCATCTTTGTAAACACCACCTTGTGCTAAACCTAATTGATCTTTTAAGTTTACAGGTGGAAAAACTCTAATAGCAAATCTTGCTGGTCTAGCATAACCTTCTGCTGCTGCCATTGCTGATCTAAATCTACCGATAGTATTATCAGTATTTGCCTGCATTTTAAATCTAGGGTCTTTATCTGTCTTATGATATGCACTAGATTTATAGTCACCTCTTGATATACCACCTCGTATATCAAATGGTCCTATTCTTTTACCGCCTCTAAAAATTGCCATTAGTAAGGACTGCCTTTCTTAAATCTTGCAACAGGTAGAAATATAGCGATTGCCATCTCATCTGCTGTTATGTTTAAAAATGATGATCTCACTTGACTAAACAAATAATGTTTTGCTGTCTTTCTCATGTATAAATTATTTCGCCAATTAATTCTGTATCTTGTTGTCTTATCAAACTTTTTATTGTTTGTGGTATCTGCTAAACTTCTTAGAAATGCCACTCTTGCACCTGGTTTTAAATANTGAAANTTNANACCTATAGAAACCACCCTTTGCAGGTTCTAGAGGAAAGATCAAAGGAAATACATCATAGTATGGTAATTTGTCTTTGTGTTTAGGGTCATAACCAAACAAATTCATGACGCCATACTTAGGTCTTAATGTTGCTTTACCTTGATTAATCAGTGCTCTAGCACCAGGTGTAGTCATTGCTTGTACTTTTTTTCTATACCAGTCATATGACTTTCTACCAGTAGTGCTATCTAATATCTTGTCAAATACCGTTGCCATACTACTATTTATATAGGTTTATAGATAGTAATTAATTCTTCCTTGCCTTTGACCTTGATCTTATCTACTTCGATTGATTTGATATTCTCTAGTTTTTCTTGTGTATATGACGAGTATAATGTAGGTGTTACCTTGCCGTTTTCGTCTTTGTAGTTTCTTGTCTGTGCCTCTAATCTTGCTGCTAGATTTACTGCGTCACCGATAACAGAATAATCTAATCTCATTTCACTACCCATATTACCCACAATACAGACGCCTGTATTAACACCTGATCCTATGTTGATATCAGGTAGACCTTTTGCTTTAAATTCTGCTTTTATCTTGTCTGTTTCTTCAGCACATTCGATAGATGTTTTAACTGCCATTTCAGCATGATTAGGACAATCAAGTGGTGCGTTCCAAAATGCCATAATACAATCACCCATGTACTTATCAATTGTACCACCATTTTTTAATACTATCTTACTCATACGATTTAGATAGTCATTAATGACAGCGACAAGACCTTCAGGATCATCTTTGTTCTTGTAGTATTCAGAGATAGGTGTAAATCCTACAATGTCCATAAACAGAAATGACATCTCTTTTCTCTCACCACCTAATTTTAACTTCTCAGGATTCTTAACTAGTATTGCTACCTGTCTAGGATCTAGATACTTCTCAAACTGTTTTCTTATCTGTTGTTTTAATTTAAACTCTAATACAAATCTATTAAAGATACTATGTAGTCCTACAAATATAATTGTTATGAATATCCAACTAGGATCAATTAACATTAATTTTTGTTGAAAGAAAAAGTTAGAATACACTATTGTGCCCACACAACCAAATATCATAGCGGCTGCAACAATCCAATATGCTGTAAATCTTGTAAGTATAATTAAAACCAGACCTGCTACAAAAGCAACTGCAAGTTCTATTAGTGGTAATATATCTGTTCTTGTTATTTGCTCACCTTGTAATACGGTGTCTAGTGTAGAAGCAGTTAGTTCGTAAGCATATCTCTCACCTACTGGTGTTGCAATTATGCCGCCTAATCCCTCTGCACTCATACCTATGA
>FUFK010783837.1_pt1 | contig 10105 bp, 6 predicted proteins | sample 1021851 | NCBI WGS metagenome assembly FUFK01 (sample SAMEA51879418, study PRJEB19060) | metagenome | reverse complement strand
CGCGTGGCCGCGGTCATGCGGCGTATTCGCCCCGCGCTGGCCGGCGAAAGCATCGAGGTCGGCGATATCACGCTCGACCCGGTGGCGCACAAGGTCACCCGCCGCGGGCGCACCTTGCAGCTCGGCCCGACCGAATACCGTCTGCTCAAGTTCTTCATGGAAAGCCCGGGCCGCGTGTTCAGCCGCGGGCAGTTGCTCGACGGGGTCTGGGGTACCGAAAGCGAGATCGAACTGCGCACGGTCGATGTCCATATCCGGCGCCTGCGCAAGGCGATCGAGATCGAAGGCGCGAAGGATCCGGTGCGAACGGTGCGCAGCGCGGGCTATTCGCTCGAGGCCTGACCTAGCGGCAGACGCCGCGCCAGCGCGGGCTCATGTCGAGATGGAAATGGTCCGCATGCGCGGCATTGTAGTCGGGTGACAGGACGGTCGCGAAGCTGCTGCACGCACCATCGCGCACGGTACGCAGGAATTGCGCTTTGTCCCTCTCACCGGACCAATCGCGCAGCACGCTGATCCGCGTCCCGTCGGCAAGCACGAAGCCGGCGATATCGATCGCATTGGCGGTGGCATGTTCGCTCCACGCGCCGCTGTCACGGCCATAGAGACGGCGGCAGGAATAGGCGCCAAGATGCTCTATCCGCGCGATTTCCGACCCGAATATGTCGTGTGCAGTGGGCTTCAGGACATTGCGCTCCCATAGCAACAGCGCGATCGACGTAGGGCAGGTGACCGGCGGCGTGTTCGGGCTGAGCGGATAGTCGGTGAGCCGCGTGCGATCCTCGCGGCGACACGCGCCTTCGCCCGCGGGTTCGAGCACATCATGCGAGATAGCGCTGCGCTCGAGCACGGCGCGGCACGCCGGAGCGTCCTCGCGCAGCGCGAGCAGCTTGGTTTCGGTCGCCCAGCCCGGCGGATCGCGCAGGTCGAGCGGAGCCCAGGGATCGTGTTCGGGATGCTCGGCCAGCCAGACACGGCCGGTCAGCAGAAGTCCCGCCGCGATCAGCAGAAGCGCCAACCGCCTATCACCGGCAAAGCGTCCGAACCGTCGCGAAATCATCCGTGTCACAGCTCCGTCCCCAATAATTCGGCCAGCACGAGGGCCGCTATCAGGAGGAAAACCGTTCCAATGCCACGATCGATCCAGCTCCGCGTCGCAGCGCGCGCCATCATGCGGGCGAGCCGTTGCCCGGCACCGATGTACAGCGCCCCGACCGGTACGTCGATCGCGAGGGCGAGAACAGCCAGAAGGATGATCTGCGGACCGATCGGCGATGCGGCATCGACGAAAGGCGGGATGATCGCGAGCATGTAGATCAGCGACTTGGGATTGCCGATGGCGATGAGGATGCCGTCGCGAAAGGCATGTCGCGACGGCGCGCGGGCAGTTGGCGGTGCTTTCTCTCCCGCGTGGAAGGAGTGCCGGATCGCGGTAATGCCGAGCCATGCGAGATAGCCGATCCCCGCAAAGGCCAGCACGCGGAAGGCAAGCGGATAGGCCGCAGCGAGCGTGCCGAGCCCCAATGCGACCAGCACCCACCACACCAGGTAGCCGATCTGCATGCCCAGCAGCGCCGCCCAGCCCGAGCGCGCACCGCGCCAGACTGCCTGCCCCATAACGAACAGCATCGATTGCCCTGGCACCAGGCTGGTGGTCGCGGTCACCAGCGCAAAGGCGGCGAGCTTTCCGGCATCGATCATACAGCGCGCCTAGTGGAAGTCGCGGCTCGGGGGAATGATCCGCGCATCACGCGGATGCCCGCCCGAATTGGGGCCGAACCACCCGCATTCGCGATTGCCCGGCGGGGGTTCCTCCCACGGCTCGACCGGCCGGTAGGGATCGTCCCCGCCTTCCCTGAGATTGTCGCGCGGATTGAACTTCGCGGGCAGCGGCGTCGTGACATGGTCCGCGCGAGCGACCGGCGCATTGAGCATGTCGTCGGAGAGCCGGTAGAGCTGGTGCGTCGCATCTTCCATGTGATGCGCGATCACATGGATCACCTCGTCGTCATATTCGACCCGGCCGCGCACCTCCATCAGCCGTGAACCCATGACCACACGGCGTTGTTTTTCCTTCAGATCCGGCCAGACCACGAGGTTGATGACGCCGGTTTCGTCTTCCAGCGTGATGAAGCAGACCCCCTTGGCGCTGCCCGGTCGCTGGCGGATCAGCACCACGCCCGCGACATGCACCATGCTGCGGAACTTGCGGCTGCGCAGATCGCAGGCTCGCACGAAGCCGCGTTCGGCCAGGCTGGCGCGCAGGAAGGACATCGGGTGCGCTTTCAGGCTGAGCCGCGTGGTCTGGTAATCGGCCACCACTTCCTCGCTCAGCGGCGTGGCGGGCAATTGTGTCCGCGCGGTCTCGGCGCCCTCGTCGCGCGCTGCGGCGGCGGCAAACAGTGGCAGGTCCGCCCCGCCCACGATGCTGCGCGCATCCCACAGCGCCTGTCTGCGCGACAGCTGCATCGAACCGAAGCAGTCCCCGCTGGCCAGGCGTTCGATATGCGCCGGCCCGATCCGCGCGCGGTCCTTGAGCGCGGCAACATCGGCATAGGCCCCGCCCGCCTCGCGCTCGGCGATCAGCCGCGCCGCCACCGCCTCGGGCAGGCCGTCGACCTGCCGCAGGCCGAGACGTAGCGCGATATTCCTGTCCTGCCGGCCCCGCCCCCGTTCTCGGCCGTTCGCGGGTGTCTCGTCGCCAATGTCCTCCAGCGTGCAATCCCATTGCGACAGATTGACGTCGGCGGGCAGCACGCTGACGCCATGCTCGCGCGCGTCGCGCACGATCTGCGCGGGGGCATAGAATCCCATCGGCTGCGAATTGAGCAGCGCGCAGCCGAAGGCGGCGGGGAAATGACATTTGAGCCAGCTCGAGACATAGACCAGATGCGCAAAGCTGGCGGCGTGGCTTTCGGGGAAACCATATTCGCCGAAACCGCGGATCTGGTTGAAGCAGCGCTGCGCAAATTCGCGGTCGTAGCCGCGTTCGACCATGCGCTCGACCATCATGTCCTGCAATTCATCGACCATGCCGCGGCTGCGGAAGGTCGCCATCGCCTTGCGCAGGCGGTTGGCTTCCTTGGAGGAAAACTGCGCCGCGTCGAGCGCGATCTTCATCGCCTGTTCCTGGAAGATCGGCACACCCAGCGTGCGTTCGAGGATACTCGACAATTCGTCGGGCGGGCCATGCTCGGGGGCAGGCGCGGGAATGACGACCTGTTCGGCCCCGCGCCGGCGCTTGAGATAGGGATGCACCATGTCGCCCTGGATCGGCCCCGGGCGCACGATGGCGACCTGGATCACGAGATCGTAGAATTCGCGCGGGCGTAGCCGCGGCAACATGTTCATCTGCGCACGGCTCTCAACCTGGAATACGCCCAGCGAATCCCCCTTGCGCAGCATGGCATAGGTTTCCGGGTCTTCGCGCGGGACGCTGGCAAGGCTGAGCGGGCGATTGTAGTGATCGTCGAGCAGGTCGAGGCATTTGCGGATACAGGTCAGCATGCCCAGCGCGAGGACATCCACCTTGAGGATGCCGAGCGCCTCGATATCGTCCTTGTCCCATTCGACGAAACTGCGTTCGGGCATCGCCCCATTGCCGATCGGCACGGTTTCGGTCAGCGCGCTTTCGGTGAGGATGAACCCGCCCACATGCTGCGATAAATGCCGCGGCATACCAATCATTTGTTCGGTCAATTTAAGAACCCGGCGCAAGTGCGGGTCGCGCACATCCATGCCCGTCTCGGCAGCGTGTTTCTCGCTGATCTCGCGGCCCCATCCGCCCCATACGGTCTTGGCCAGCGCGGCGGTGACATCCTCGGTCAGCCCCATCGCCTTGCCCACTTCGCGGATCGCCATGCGCGGGCGGTAATGGATCACCGTGGCGCACAGGCCGGCGCGGTGGCGGCCGTATTTGCGATAGATGTACTGGATCACCTCTTCGCGCCGCTCGTGCTCGAAATCGACGTCGATATCGGGCGGCTCCTTGCGTTCTTCCGAAATGAAGCGGTCGAACAGCAGCGCGTGCTTGGCCGGATCGACGCTGGTGATGCCGAGACAATAGCAGACCGCCGAATTGGCCGCGCTGCCGCGCCCCTGGCACAGGATCGGTGGATCGACCCCGCGCGCATAATCGACGATATCCTTGATGGTGAGGAAATATCGCGCCAGGTCGAGCTTGCCGATCAGCGCCAGTTCGCGTTCGATCGTTTCGCGCACAGTCTCCGGCACGCCGCCGGGATAGCGCCAGGCGGCCCCTTTCCACGTTTCGCTGGTGAGATATTGCTGCGGCGCCTGCCCGTCGGGGTATATTTCCTCGGGATATTCATACGCCAGTTCGTCGAGACTGAAATCGCAGGCATCGGCCACTTCGCGCGTGGCGGCAATCGCATGCGGCCAGCGATCGAACAGCCTGATCATGGTCGCGGGCGGCTTGAGATAGCGTTCGCCATTGCTCTCCAGCAGATGCCCCGCCGCCGCCACGGTGGTCTTGTGGCGGATCGCGGTCATCACGTCCTGCAACGGGCGCCTGTCGGGCGTGGCGTAATGCACGTCATTGGTGGCGAGGATGCCAAGGCCATGCGCCTTGGCGAGCGCATCGAGCCGTTCGATCCGCGCGATATCGCTGTCGGTATAGAGGAAGCTTGCGGCAAGGTGGCGAAGGGTGGGAAGCTGGGCCGCGATATGCGGCAGGATATCGGACAGCGTTCCTTCCACNCGCNCCCGATCCGCTTGCCCGCCTTCGGATGCCTNTGTCCGGGNGNCGGGCGNAAAGGGGACGACATTGNTCGGCACCGTCACGGCNAANCGCTGGTCGAGATCGCGCGGGGGCAGCAGGATCAGCTGCACATCCCCGGTATNNCCGGCNAGCATCGCNANNCTGATGTCGCAGGCGCCCTTGGCCTGCCATTCCCCGTCGAGCGTGCGCATCCGTCCGGCCGAGANCAGGCGGCACAATTGGCCATANCCGGCGCGATTCCGCGGATAAGCCANGAAGGCAAGACCTTCGACNGTTTCTATCCTGCANCCGATAAGCGGCTTCANTTTAAGCGTTTTNGCCTCGGTATGAATGCGCACCACGCCCGCCATCGTATTGGCATCGGCAATCCCGATCGCATCGTAACCCAGCGCCCGCGCCTGCANCACCAGNTCGACCGCATCCGACGCNCCGCGCAGGAAGCTGAANCAGGACACGAGTCCGAGTTCGACGAAGGGCGAACGCGGCGGCGCCTCGATGCTNGCGGGATCGAGCTCGATCGTCCGCTTGGGGATCTGGAGATCGTTTTCGGGCATGACNGGCAGGTCTCGCCGTCATTCCTGCGAAGGCAGGGATCCATCCACCTGCGCCGCTGGGCGAAAGCTTGGCTGGNNCCCCGCCTTCNCGGGGNTNACGAGAGAAGTTGAGGNCATCATGGCGCGGNTAGTTCCGCGAGCCGTGNNCGCACCGCGGCAAGGTCGGCATCGAACAGGCGCGCCTGTTCCTCCCGCGCGGGCCCATCGAGCCGCAGCAGGTAGGACGGATGCGCGGTGACCCACAGTTCGCTGCCATCCTCGAGCGGGATGGGGCGGCCGCGTGCCTTCGTGATGCTGACCGTCTTGCCCAGCATCCCGCGCGCCGCACTGGCGCCCATGGCCAGCACCAGTTTNGGCTGCACGATCGCGCGTTCGCTTTCGATCCACCAACGGCAGGTGTCGATTTCCTTCGCGCCCGGGTTCTGGTGCAGCCGCCGCTTGCCGCGCTGGACATATTTGAAATGCTTCACCGTATTGGTNACATAGGCGCCGCGCCGGTCGATCCCGGCCTTTTCCAGATGCACGTCGAGCAATTGCCCGGCGGGNCCGACGAANGGNCGNCCCGCCAAATCCTCCTGGTCGCCCGGCTGTTCGCCCACGATCATGAGCGCGGCATCGTCCGGCCCCTCGCCCATCACCGCATGGTTGTCGAGCTGGCCGATCGGGCATTTGCGGCAGGCATGGATCGCCTTGTCGATCGCCGCCAGCGTATCGGGCCGGTCCTCCAGCNCNTCCGCGAACAGCGACTTGCCCTTGTCGACCATCTGCGCCTCGCGGTTCTGCGCGCCCGCCACCAGTTCGGGGATNAGCGCNGCNTCGGGCATGTTCTTCCAGTATTTCTTGGGCATTTCCTTGAGCATCGCGCCGATCTTCAGCCGCGCGGGATTGAAGATCGAGGCGTAATAGCTACGCCACAGATCTTCCGTCGGATCCCCTTCGGGCGCATCGGACCGCTCGGCCGGCGGGCCTTCGGACATGGTCGTCCCGTCCCAGTGCAGCGAACCGCGCGGGGTCAGGATCGACCAGCGCATGTTCGCAAAGCGCCGCATGAAGAAGCCCGCATTGGCGCGCAGGATATGGTGATCGGGTTCGAACCAGGCGACGTAATGCTCGCCGCCTTCCCCGTCTTCGTTCTCCACCAGCCGGAAGCGGACGAAGGCATGCATCTTGTGGCTGTCGCGGCGGACATTCTTGGCCAGCTCCTCCACCCGGCGCACATCGGGATCGGCCTTGTCCTCCATGATCCGCCCGTTCGCCTGCAACCGCCACAGCAGGCGATAGAGCAGCGCGAACCGCTCGGGGTCGGAATGGAGGATGGCATTGCGCGCCAGCGTCACGAAGCGCTTGCTCGCGCGCACCAGCCGCGCATCGGCGGGCGGGACGGGCATGCCCCGTTCGCTTCCCGCAGCCGGTGCGGCCGCGAACAGGTCGCCATTGCCGCCCGGCTCGACCCAGGCGATACGATCGGGCGGGACCTCGCATTGCGCCAGCGTGCGGGCCTGCTCGCGCCAGAACTCGAAATCGTCCGGCTCGGGCAGGTGCACCATATAATGGCTCGCGAGTCGGGCCTGCGGGAGCGCGCTCACACCAGCACCCCCAAGCCGTCGCCCCTGCGCAGGCAGGGGGCCAGACAAGGTCCGCAGCACAAGCCACGGCCGTTATCTGGATCCCCGCCTGCGCGGGGATGACGGGGAAAGGGAAACAGGACGTTCATGCGGTGAACAGCTCCAGCTGCTCGGTCTTGGGCGCGAGCAGGCTGCGCAGGTCGGCACGGTCGGTCAGCATGACGGGCCGCCAGTCGACGGTGCAGATAAAGGGCCGCACCTTGGTCACCGACAGCGTCAGCCGCGCCACATCGTCGAGCCGCAGATTGCGATGGCGGCGGCTGGCGAGGATCTTGCCCACCGCCTTCACCCCCAGCCCGGGAACGCGCAGCAATTGTTCCTTGGTGGCGCGGTTGACATCGACCGGGAACTGTTCGCGGAATTTGAGCGCCCAGGCGAGCTTGGGATCGATGTCGAGCGGCAGGTTGCCGTCGGCCTCGGTCGCCTGCATCACTTCGACCGGCTTGTAGCCATAGAACCGCATCAGCCAGTCGGACTGGTAGAGCCGGTGTTCGCGGATCAGCGGCGGGCGTTTCAGCGGCAGCACCGCGCTGGCATCGGGGATCGGCGAGAAGGCGCTGTAATAGACGCGGCGCAGGCGGAAATTGTCATACAGCCGGCTCGCCTTGCCGACGATATCGGCATCGGTCGCCGCATCGGCGCCGACGATCATCTGCGTCGACTGGCCCGCGGGGGCGAAGCGCGGTGCGTGCTTGAAGCGCTTTCTGGCGTCTTTCAGTTCGCTTATGTCGCTCTTGACCCGGCCCATCGCGCCTTCGATCTGCCGCGCATCCTTGTCNGGCGCGAGCCGGGTGAGNCCGCTGTCGGTCGGCAGTTCGACATTGATCGATACNCGGTCNGCATAAAGCCCCGCCTGGTGGACGATCTCGGCATCGGCCTCGGGAATGGTCTTGAGATGGATATANCCGCGAAAATCGTGTTCTTCCCGCANGATACGGGCGACTTCCACNAGCTGTTCCATCGTGTGGTTCGAGTTCTTCACGATGCCCGAGGACAGGAACAGCCCCTCGATNTAATTGCGCCGGTAGAAGGACAGCGTGAGNTCGACNACNTCCTGCGGCGTGAACCGCGCCCGCGCGACGTTCGAACTCTTGCGGTTGACGCAGTAATGGCAGTCGAACACGCAGTGATTGGTCAGCAGGATCTTGAGCAGCGAGATNCAGCGGCCATCGGGTGCGTAGGCGTGACAGATGCCCATCCCCTCGGTCGAACCGATTCCCTTGCCGCCCATGCTGGTGCGTTTGGCCGTGCCCGAGGACGCGCAGGAAGCGTCGTATTTTGCCGCATCGGCGAGAATCTCGAGCTTCTGAAGGACGGTTTGGGTAGCCATTCGTTCTATATATGTTCCACACAGCCCCCTGCCAATGTCGAATGATGCATCGAGGCGGTTTCAGGCACACAAACCGTGCAGGTACCAGTCGGGAGGGCCGCCCCGGCCATCGCCGATGATGCCCAGGCGGTAGATCCAGTACCGCCGGCCGGCTTCGTCCTCGATCCGGTAATAGTCACGCAACCGCGCGCCGCCGCGTTCGCGCCACCATTCGGGCGCGATGCGTTCGGGCCCTTCAACCCGCGCCACCTCGTGCACTTGCCCGCGCCAGCGAAACCGCTGCGGATAGCCATCGGGCGTCGCATAGAGCACGGCAATGCTTTCGGGACTGTCGAGCAGCTTGAGCGGGCGCGCATGGAAAGCGAGCTGCCCTTGCGAGGATGCCTCGGGTTCGAGCGGCGGCTGCCAGCGCTGCGCGCGCTCGGGAATATAGCTGGCAAAGGGCACGGGGCGGGTAACCGCCTGCGCTCCGAGACGGACGGTCAGCCGGTCGATACAGGCCGCCAGCGACGTGCCGTGGGTTTCCGCCGCGGTCTCGATATCGTCCTGGGCAAGTGCCAGCGGTTCCGCCCAGCTGGCCCGCAGGCGCAGCATCTCGATCCCGAACCCGGCATCCACATCGTCGAGCCGCGCCGCGAACAGCCGGACGATATGCGCCGGATCGCGTGTCGCGGCCGCCAGTTCCAGCCGGCGAACCACCACTTCGCCATCGACGCGCCACAACCCCAGTTCGAGGCGCCGGGCACCCTGCCCCCGCCCCTCGAGCTCGCGCGCCATGTCCCCGGCAAGATCGGTGACCACCGTATCGAGCAACTGGCGATGGCGGATCGGTTCGAGCAAGCGCCGCTGGACCAGCGGCACCTGCTGCGGAACCACGGGCAGCAGCGGTTCGGGCACGCGGCCGAGCAGCTGGTCGAGCCGGACCAGCGGGTTGGCGGCAGGCGACTTGCGGTTGCGGAAACGGCGCTGGATCGCATCGCGCCCCAGGGTCGCGATCTCGCCCAGCCGCTTGAGCCCCAGCCGGCGCAACACGGTCACCACATCCTGGTCGAGCCGCAGCGCGGCCACGGGCAGATCGGACAGGGCGCGTTCGATCGCTTCGGCCCCCTCGACGATAGCCCCGTCGCGGCCATGATGCGCCAGCGCCCAGGCGGCCCCGGCGGTTGGCGCAATCGCCGTGCGAACCGCCAGCTGTCGCTGGGCAAAGGCCTGCTGCACATCGGCAAGCAGCCGGTTCTCGCCGCCGAAGAGATGCGCCACCGCGGTCACATCGACCAGCAGCCCGTCGGGCGGGTCGAGCGCGGACCACGGCCCCCAGCGCTGCGCCCAGATTGCCAGGGTCTCGAGAAAGCCGAGATCGCCCGCGGGATCGCTCGGCGCGGTGGCGATTTCGGGGCAGAGCGTACGCGCATCGGCGAGCATCATGCCCTTGTGCGCGCCGGCAGCGGCGCCCGCACGGTTGACCGCCTCGATCCGCGGGCCGTGCGCGGTATCGGCGATCAGCACCAGCGGCCCCCTGTCCAGCACGCGGCTGTGCTCGTCCGCCATCACGCGCCAGCGGTCGATCGCCAGTGCGGGCAGCCAGATCGACAGGATGCGGCGGGACCGCGATGATCCCGCCTCCCGCAGGCTCACGCCCGGCGCAGCGGATGGCGCAAGCGCAACCCGGCCGCCCAGTTCGCCGCCGCCTCTCCGGTTTCTTCGTCCGGCTTGCGGGCCATCAGCCCGCCCTGCTCCTCGCCCAGCACCCATTCGCCCGGCGCATGCGCGCGCGCGCGGAACAGCTCCGCCCGCCAGCGGGGAGTACCGGGGGCCCGCTGGTTCCAGTGCGGCGCAGGCGAAGGGGCCGAGGCGA
>FUFK010044538.1_pt1 | contig 10105 bp, 11 predicted proteins | sample 1021851 | NCBI WGS metagenome assembly FUFK01 (sample SAMEA51879418, study PRJEB19060) | metagenome | reverse complement strand
CTAAACTTATAGAAAGGTAAGGAAATGGCTGTTGGTGTATCCGCCGGTTACGGTAATCTACCGTCCGGTAATTTCCAAGCCGAAATCTATAGCCAGAAGGTTCTNAANTTTTTCCGCCGTGCGTCAGTTGTNGAAGACATNACNAACACTGACTACGCCGGGGANATTGAGAATTNNGGTGACACGGTTCGNATNATNAAAGAACCTACTGTCTCCATNTCAGCGTACACCCGTGGTGCTGTGGTTACTCCGCAGGANNTGGCNGACGATGANATTCANTCTGNNNGTAGATCAGGCTCAAGCGTTTGCGTTCAANGTNGATGATATCGAAGANCGTCAATCGCATGTTAACTTTGAGGCGNTNGCNACCTCTTCAGGTGCNTTCTCNNTNAANCGTAACTACGANAAAAACGTNCTTCAGGCCATGNTTGATGGNGCGGGTATCAANGGTGCTTCNGGNNCGNTTGAAACNGACTCCAANCTTGGNACTNCNGGTACTCCTNNTACTGNTGNATGGNNNTGATGCTGGTGATGANGNTGTANANNTNATNGCTCTTATGGCNCGTNANCTNGATNAAGCNAGANGTTCCNGANGANAANCGNTGGTTTGTAGCNCCNCCNCGTNTCTATGAGAACTCTNTACAAAGCNGGTGCNAANATNGNTGAAGTTCAGGTNACNGGNGANGATNNNTCNCCNNTGCGTAATGGTNNGNTGACGNNNCAGAAANTTATGGGCTTCACGCTNTANAAATCCAATGCNCTNCGNCAGTCNGCTGATGCNACNACNACNACGGACATGGTNTCNNTNNNNGGCGTTGNTNCGGGNGAGAACNTNGTTCTTGCNGGNCATATNTCCNCNNNNGCNACNGCTAACTCNATTGCTAAGACNGAAGTNATTCGNGANCCCGATTCNTTTGCNGANGTNGTTCGNGGTCTNCANGTNTATGGNCGTAANGTCNTNCGNCCNGANNCGCTTGNTCCTNGGCATTGTNGACTACAGCTANNGGAGGNATGAATNATGGCTACTNNTGATCGTACNATNNNTGGCGGTGGAACCGTTGGTCATCCTTCGCGGATGCCNNCTCCNTATGTGGTNACTTCNCAGGTNNNNGATACTGCNGATGGNGGTACNGGNGGNGATGTNNTCCAGNTGGTTGANGTNCCTGCNGATACCATGATTGTTGCNGGTGCGCTTGAAGTTCTTGAAGCGCGTGGNAATNNTCAGATNACNNTNGACGTTGGTNTNACTGGTGGTGANGTNGACTGTTTTNTTGACGGTTCTGNNNNTGCNGCTGGNTTTACGCCGTTCCTNGAAGCNGCNGTTGGNGCNTCTGGTNCNAACGCNCGTATCTTNACNAGTGCTGACACGATTGATGCCCTCATCCTTGATGGTGGCTCAACGGGTGNAAGTGCTGCTTCGTTTCCGCGTTCACGTTTGCATGGTTGACATTTCGCGCAACCCGCTGACGGAAGCGGCTACGNNNTCGTCGGGTACGTAATTGTACTAAAGGTTTCTGTGGGGTTCCTTTCAAAAACCCCACCCTTCTTGCTTTGATATTGAACTGATGGAGGTACATATGTTTATCAAGCTACTCAATGAAGATGAAGTAAATTTTTGTCTGGACAAGATTGACCAGAACACGTTTAAGAATGGGGAAGATACTGCCCCTGATCTAGAGGACATAAAAAGTAACAAAGAATCTAAAGGTGTCCCAGACGAGGTAAGGAAGCTAATTACAGATAAGCTGTACGATACGCACTACATAGACAGCGTGTATTGTCCTACCAGAGTATCAGTAAATTTTTATAACAAATACCTTGAAGGCGATTATTACGATTTGCACGTAGACGCTTTCAAAGCGCAGCCAAAATCAAACAATGTATTTTTTGACTACGGCTGGAGCATAAATCTAACGGACGACTACGAAGGGGGAGAATTTACTTTAGCCACGCCGGTAGGAAGAATAGGTAAGAAACTAAACGCAGGTGAAGCTGTAATCTTTCCTATCATCTACCCGCACGGTGTGGAGAAAGTTACTAAGGGGTTTAGGCAGAACATAGTTGGATGGATGTCTTCTAATGTGTCGTATGAACAGTCGTTTATTCTTCAGAACGTGTATGAAGTAAATGCGTATCTAATGAAAGCTCAAAAAGACATGTTTACAAAATCAACACTGGTTCAGACATACTTAAAGAAGGCTTGGGGTATGTAATGGGATTACGAATAATTCTGTTTTCAATGTATGTTGCTGGTATTTTGTTCTGTGGTGTCACTTTTGTAAAAGCGCAGACCATTAGCAACCTGTGCTTTCCAGTTGGCTCAGTTTCAACTCAAGCTGCAAAACATGGAGAGTATCCTGCTTTTTCACTTAGAGATAATCAGTACAGGGTTACTTTTACTCTGTACATAAATCCAAAAACTGGGTCTTACACAATGATAGGTGTAGCCGATATAAATCCAGAAGTAGAATGTGTAGCATCCATAGGCACAGATTTTAAACCTATTATAAATAAACCTAAAGGAATGCCTCTGTGACTTCAACTCTATCAAGAGCCGTAAGACTTAGAAATGCTGCTGTTGCTCTTAGCAGCACAAGTCAGACGACCGTGTACACGGTGCCTGCAGGTCATGATGCTGTTTTAAAAACTATACAGATTTGTGAAACTTCAGGCAACGCTACACCTGTAACTTTAGAGTTTACAGATGCAAGTGCTAGTGCAACTTTTAAATTNNTAGGCAGTAAAAGTATTGNNGCAAATGATCANCTGCTTTTGNTGNTNGAATTAAATCTCAACGAAGGGGATGCTATTAAGTTAACCGCAGGAACCGCTGATCGACTAGAGGCGGTGTTAACAATTGACGAACTCTTCTTAGCAAATCAGGCGTAGATAATCATGAATTATGTAGAACTAATTAACGCTGTGCTTTTCGATCTTAATGAAACCACGATTGCAGAGACTGCTGCTGGTCTGTCTGGAACACGAGGCGTGCAGACGACAGTTAAAAAGGACATAAACAGAGCTATACGAGACATTGAGGCTGAATACATGCAATGGCCTTGGAACTTTCTTAGCGCACGTTACACACTGTTTGGNGGCCGAGGNAAGTACACNTACCCCATAAAGGTAGAGGTGTCTAGCGTTGGTGGGGGCTTTACTCCTAATGAAATGATCACAGGCGGCACCTCATCTGCAAAGGGTATTCTGCGTAGGGTGCCACCTCACGGCGGTCACGCTGATGAGCAATTTATGCTCATTGAGCCGATTGAAGGCACGTTTCAATCTTCAGAAACTCTTACAGGTGTATCNTCCACGTTTACAGCNACGTCAGGAGACATAACATTCTGCACTGATGTGGANTACGACACATTCTTTTTACGCCCGCAAAACCTGATTAGGCAGGGCAACTTTGACAAGACGTTTACTCTAGGTTCGTATTGGGATAGCAGAAGCTCTGACCCTGCAGGAACAAGCACATCCGGCACCCCCGCACTTAGCAACTCTGTGAGTGGCAGAACCTACGCGGCGGGTGTTTTGCGTTTGAACGCTGGTTGTGTAGATCAGGCTATTCCTACTGTTGAAAATAGAGTGTACAGAATTACTGCAAGGATCGCATCTGGCACCATGTCATCAACGTCAGAGACATTGAATGTGTTTGCAGGTTCTAGCAGCGATAAGGACTCTGACCTTTCAACCACGTTTACCATAGACAATGTTGGTAACGGTGAAATTAAAACAGCTACGTTTACTGCATCCACGCAGCAAACTTTTATTAGCCTTAGCAATACTGCGTCAACAAACTTGGACATAGACTTTGTTGAGATGTTTGAGGACGATGCGTCTGCAAAAACGCTAGAGTACAAATCAATTGATGAATACCATGAAGGTAGAGGTCGCTACCATACGTCATACAGAGAGAATGAGTTTTTAGCTCTTAACTCACCCGATGANGGGTTTACTACTCCTCAGTGCGTATACCGCGTCAAAAACGACAATGCCTTTGGTATCACACCCATACCTGAAAATACGCAATATGAGGTTGAGTTTGACTTCTATGACTCGTCCCCAGAACTAAGTGTATTTACAGACAAGCCAAAGATACCAACGCGCTATCATGATGTGATCGTGGCGCGTGTAAAATATTTTGTGCATATACTTCGTGGTAACGATCAGGCAGCACAGTTTGCATTCCGTGATTATGAGAATGGTGTACGGAGAATGCGTACTGAGTTGACGAACCAAAAAGATTACATGAGAGCCGTNTAATGCCAANACAAGCNTTTCCTGTAAACTGCGATGGTGGNNTAGTNCTCGACAAAAGTGTGTTNGTTGCAAANCCCGGAGANGCNATNACTCTGCAAAACTATGAGCCATCTGTTACAGGGGGCTATTCTAAAATATTGGGCTTTACTAAGTTTGACAGTAATCAGGTGTCAGGGTCTGGTGGTATACTTGGTGTAGCTATATTTCAAGACAAGGTTGTTGCAGCGCGAGGGGCAAATGTTGCAACAAGCACAGGCTCTGGGTGGACAAACTTTGTAACTAACCGCACTAGCGCGGAGCGNTATACCTTTACAGTATATAACTGGACAGGCACCGAAAAGATTGCGATGGCCGATGGAGTCAACGATGCGGCTATTTTTGACGGCAGCACGTACACAGCATTAACTGGTGGCGCAGGTTCAGGTTCAGGCACAAAGCCCACAGCGCCTGAAGTTGTCATTGAGCATAAGAACCATCTATTCTTTGCAGGAATGACAAACAACAGGCAGCTACTGCAGTTTAGTGCACCATACGCTGAGAATGATTTTAGTGCCGCGTCAGGCGCAGGTCAGATATCTATTGGTGACGAGATTGTTGGACTAGCTAGGTTTCGAGAAACCTTAGTTATATTTTGCAAAGACAGTATCTTTAGGCTGGCAGGATCAAGCGTTTCCGATTTTGTTCTCCAGCCTGTTACCAGAAACATAGGATGTCTGTCTCGATTTAGCATACAAGAGATAGGAGGTGATCTTATCTATCTTGCACCTGATGGGCTAAGAACTGTTGCAGGTACTGAAAAGATTGGAGATACAGAACTTGGAACAATTTCTAAACAGGTGCAGTCAAGATTAAACGAATTATCTGCAAACCAACTCTCTAATGTGTCATCCCATGTAATAAGACGTAAAAGTCAGTACAGATTATACTATCCAACTACATCTGGTACAGAGGCAAACTCTACAGGCTTGATGGCTGTTTTAAAAAGAAGCACTGACACGGGGCAGATTGGATGGGAGTATGCAGATTTAAAAGGTATAAAGCCCATGTCTGCTACACATGGTGACATATCAGATGATGAGTTAGTTTTGCACGGAGACTTTGATGGAGGCTACGTGTATAAACAAGAATCTGGTAGCACATTTGATAGCACTAACATTGCCTGTATTTATAGAACCATTGATTACAATATGGGTGACGTGGGCATACGTAAAAATATGCAAAGAGTTGTTATAAACTATATCGGCACAGGCACAGTGTCCTCTGTAGATATGAACCTTGAATACGATTACGGAGACATACTATTGCCAAGTCCTGCTCTGTACGATCTGCTAGACCCCTCTGGGTCAGCATTCTACGGCAGTGCTATCATGGGTACAGCAGAATATGATGCAGCAGTATACACACCTTTGTACAGACAATCTGTAGAAGGTTCAGGATTTGCTGTTGCACTAAAATTTACAGATACAAGCACAAACCCTACCTATACTCTTAAAGGGTTTTCGCTAGAATTTACACCGGGAGCTAGAATGTAATGGGTACAGCATACACAAAAACAAGCCCAACAAATTTTGTAGATGGAGAGACAATCAATGCGTCTGATTTCACTACTGAATTTGATGCTATTGACGCCGCATTTGAAACTGGAGGCCATCAACATGACGGTACAGACGGTGAGGGTGGAGCGATTGAGAAACTTCTCAGCAATACCATTACTTTTGGAACTGGTGTTGATACAGATATTTCCGTAACCTTTAATGCTAACAGCAATGATGGTGTTTTAACGTGGATGGAGGACGAGGACTACTTCAAGTTTGATGATAAGATTATGATCATTGATGATACTACTCTTATCTTTGGTTCTGATTCCAACTGGACAATTGAGTACGATGAGAATGGTGATGATGATCTTGTGATGACAGGATCAGATATAAGCATTGAAAGTTCTACCTCTGAAAAGCCCGTCCTGCAGCTACTCAATACAAATGCAGATGCAAACGGCTCTACGATTAAATTTAATAAGAATGGAGCCAGCGTTGCTGATAGTGATATTATAGGCAACGTAGACTTTGTTAGCGAAGATGACGGAGGAAACGTCCACACCTACGGTAGAATAAGAGGCACCGTGGTTGACATGACAGGGGGCCAAGAAGAAGGCAGCATAGAATTTTATGTTGCTGAGAATGATGGTACTCTAACCAAGGGCATGGACATTGTTGGTCTTGGTTCTGATGGTAATATCACTGTAGATATATCTACCCATGATGGTGCTGCTGGCGGTCTTAAACTGGGTGGAACATTAGTCACATCAACTGCAACCGAGCTAAACATACTTGATGGTAAAAGCTTCTTAGACGAAGATGATATGTCTTCAGACAGTGCAACAGGCATTCCATCACAGCAATCTGTGAAAGCCTATGTAGATGCTGAAAAGGCAGATATGTCATTTGTATTGGAAGATGGCGATGGCACTGAAGTTACCATAAATAAAGACAATGAAGTTAAGTTTGTAGAGGGCGGCGGTCTTGATATTGATTGGACTGATACAGACAATGGTACTGACGGCGANCCCTACGACCTTACCTTTACTGTTAACGCAACTCAAACAGGCATTACATCTCTTACAAATACNAGTTTGGTTATTGGCCGTGATGCTGACAATGACATAGACTTTGCAACGGACAATACAATTATATTCAGGGCTGAAGGTGCAGATCAGGTTAAGATAATTGACGGTGTGCTGGCACCTGTNAGCGATNNTGATATTGACCTTGGCTCAAGCAGNNTNCAGTTNAAAGATGCNTANATACACGGNACNCTTGANGCNGANGCCATCACGCTANACGGCACTGCGCTTGGAANNNTCTANTNCCCTNNTGCNGGNNCTNGCAGNCATTNNNACANNGGGCGCTCTTGATTCAGGCTCTATCACTAGCGGATTTGGCACAATCAATAACGGCTCATCCACTATTACGACTACTGGTGCAGTATCGGGAGGAAGCTTTGTAGTTCCTGATGATGGAGATATAGGTTCTGCAAGTGCTACAGATGCCATACAGATTTCTTCTGGAGGTATCGTTACCTTCAAAGACGATATTAAAATCAAGGACGGTGGCACGATTGGTGTAGCCTCTGCAGCAGATGCCATGACTGTTTCTTCTGCGGGTATCGTCACTTTCAAAGATGATATTCTTATCAAAGATGGCGGCACCATTGGTGTAGCCTCTGATGCTGATGTTATCACCATAGCTTCAACAGGCGTAACTACCTTCTCTAAAGCAGTAGTTGGCAGCACGGATACTGATACAAGTAACACAGGAAGCGTTACACTAGACTTTAATACTAATCAAAACTTTGTTCTTACCTTTACAGGCAACGTGACCTTGGCTAACCCAAGCACAGAGGCTGTTGGACAAACAGGCGTTATCGTTTGTATTCAAGACGGTACAGGATCACGCACGTTGAGCTTGGGAACAGACTATGAAACGGCAGGGGGTGCAGGTATTACTCTTAGCACCGCTGCAAGTGCTGTTGATGTCATACCTTACTTTGTAAAAGCGTCTGGCAGTATACAGCTTGGCGCACCACAATTGGCTTTCTCATAATGGTTCTATCTAATTCACAATGGTTGGCTAATCCCGGCGTGACATATGAAATCGATCAGTCGATCCGGTTTAATGACGACGACGCTGCATATCTATACAGAGACAACGACTCCGCGCAGACAGACACAAAGAAATTCACCTATTCTGTCTGGATCAAACGCTGCGCAATTACAGGCGGTACAAACACGGGCCTCCTGTCTGGCGGGTCTGGAACAACAGCGGGTCGATCTGATTTTATTTTTACCGCTGGGTCGGCTACAGGAGATAGCTCTAACAATGATTCGTTAAAGTTTGACATTTATACTAGCGGCTGGACACAGATACGAGCAGACGCAAAGCTGCGTGATCCTTCTGCATGGTATCATATAGTTCTTGTCTATGATGCTGCAAATGGAACTGCAAATGATACTTTAATTATGTATCTCAACAACTCTCGACTAACGCTGGATTCAACCAGCGGCGTTCCAAACAATCTTTCGCTAATCAATGCCAACGGACAAAGGACGAGAGTTGGCGCAGATGCTTCCGGCACCCCGGTCGAGTTTGATGGATACATGGCTGAGATTAATATGATTGACGGCCAAGCACTAACTCCTGCTAGTTTTGGTGAAACTAATAGTACAACCGGCCAGTGGATACCGAAAGCCTACAGCGGTTCGTATGGTAACAACGGCTTTTTTATCGACGGAAGAGATAGCTCTGATTTAGGCGATGACGAGTCAGGCAATGGCAACGATTTTACCAGCACTGGCTTGGCAGCGGCGGATCATGTTAAGGATAGCCCGACTAATAACCTTCCTACCTTCAATACGCTTTCGTCCGGTGCTGGCACATTGAGCGACGGTAATTTGCAATATGTCGGAACATCGGGTTGGACAAACACCCGCCTAAACCTGCTCGTGCCTGACACGGGCAAGTGGGCATTAAGGTTTAAGACGGCCAGTAGCTACGATCAGATTATAGTTGGACTGTGTGCGCCTGATAGTGCGACGACCTACGGTGATCTTGATGTAAATGGCGTAGTGCAAATTCGGTATAACACGAAAGATGGCAACTTTGTTACAAGAGTAGGTGGTTCTCTCGTCGCTGACACTGGCCCACCTGCGGTTGCCGCTCAGACTTTCTTTCAACTACTGTTCGACATGGATAACGGAAAGATGGGCATGGCGGCAGATGACGCTACCTCTGGCACGTTTGCGGACATTTCAACATATTCGATTATGGACCTAAGTGGTGCCAGTTTATCTACAGCCAGACAGCCTTATGCCATGGTGTACAGCGGAACNGATNCCAACGCTGGGGCAATACTTGATGCTGGTCAAAGCGGTTGGGAAACNACNGTTACAGGATTTAANAATTTAACTTTAGCTAATTTAGACGACCCAACCATTGCCGATTCGTCAGCGCATTTCCAAACCACGCTGTATGCCGGTAATGGCTCAACCCAATCAATCAATCAAGGCGGCAATTCTACATTCCAACCCGATCTTGTATGGATCAAAAACCGCTCCGCATCGGATAGCAATATTCTTACCGACGCAGTTCGCGGCGCGACGAAAATTATTTCGTCAGACGCCACGACCGCTGAAGCTACCGACGCCGATACGGTGACGGCCTTTGAGTCCGATGGTTTTGCGTTGGGCGACGACGATAAAGTAAACACGAGTTCTGAAAATTTTGTAGCGTGGCAGTGGTTGGCCGGAAACAGTTCAGGCAGCACCAACGATGATGGTTCCGTGGACAGTACGGTTACAGCAAACACAACAGCAGGATTTTCAATTTGTAAATTCAACCCCGGTGGAAACAGCAACATCACTTTCGGCCATGGGCTTGGGGTAGCTCCTCGTTTAGTGATAGTAAAAAATTTAGAAGATGCAACTAATTGGCAAGTCTTACATCTTGACCAAGGCGTTGGAAATAAACTTTTCCTTAATACAACCGCCGCAGTTGCATCGGATACAAACATGTGGCAGAATACAGCACCTACTAGCACTGTTGTTTCAGTAGGAACTTCGCAAACTACCAACGAACAAAACATTGCGTACTGTTTTGCGGAAATCGAAGGTTTTTCAAAGTTCGGAAAATATGTCGGAAACGGATCAGCTACCGCTGGGCCTTTTGTTTATACAGGCTTTCTTCCCGCCCTCGTCGTAGTAAAAAATATTACGAACTCAGGTGATGCTTGGCCCGTCGCTGACAGTGCGAGAGCGCCTTTCAATGTTGCGAACGCAACAGTGTTT
>FUFK010058359.1_pt1 | contig 10106 bp, 8 predicted proteins | sample 1021851 | NCBI WGS metagenome assembly FUFK01 (sample SAMEA51879418, study PRJEB19060) | metagenome | reverse complement strand
AACAATAAAGAGTTCGGTAAATCACGCTTATTTTACGAAAAAGTGGTTGATGGGAGGGAAAAAGACGATGCTGCGAAATATGGTCTCGGTGCTTCTTTTTACAAGCTGAAGGATATGGAAAATGCAAAAAAAGCATTTACTGATGTGCAAAATTCTAAAAGTAAAAAAATATCTTCAATGGCTTACTTCAGTTTGGGCAATATTTACAAGGATGAAAATAAATTAGAGGAGAGTTTGGCTTTTTATCGAAAAGCAATTCAATTAAATCCAAATGATAAAGAAGCAAAAATTAATTTTGAGTTACTAAAAAATATGATTAATGATAGCAGTAACGACCAATCGCAAGATCAGGAATCTTCAGATGTAGGTAACAACCAATCGCAAGATCAGGAATCTTCAGATGCAGGTAACAACCAATCGCAAGATCAGGAATCTTCAGATGTTGGTAACGATCAATCGCAAGATCAGGAATCTTCAGATGTTGGTAACGACCAATCGCAAGATCAGGAATCCTCAAATGTTGGTAACGATCAATCGCAAGATCAGGAATCTTCAGATGGCGATGACAACCAATCGCAAGAGCAAGAACCCCAAGAAAAAATGAATAATGAATTAAAGGAAAAGCAAAATCCATCTGAAAAAGACAACGGAGTCTCTAGTAGAAATGAAAAAAGAAGCGAAAAAAATGAGTCTACAAAAAATCAAAACCAATCAACTGAAGAATTAAATAATTCCGGAGAGTTTGAAAAAACAAATGATAGAGCTCAAGCTGAAGCCATATTGGACGCATTAAAAGGAAAAGAGCGAATCAGTCAAAAAATCAAAATAAGCAAGTCAAAATCAACCAAATTAAGTAAAAATTGGTGATGAAAATTCCTTTGATAATTGTCTTTCTATGTTCTTATGTGTTGTCTCAGTCATATAATATTTTTGTTGATAAAAATAAATTGATTGAGGGCGATGTTTTGACTTTATCTGTGCAATCTTTTAATAGTAAGGATTTCCCAAAAGTATTGCTAGATCCTATATACGATGATTTTGAGGTTTTGAGTGGGCCCTCACAACAAACAAATATTCAATGGATAAATGGCAAAATGAGCGAGACAAAAACTCTTGCTTGGAGGTTAATCCCGAAACGAACTGGAACCCTTTTCATACCCGCATTACAAGTTATTTTTGACAACGACATATTCTTGGGAAATAAAATAAAAATAGAAGTCGGTAATAGTTCTTACTCCGATGTTGATAACATTTATATAGTTGCTGACATTGATAAGTATGAGGTCTTTCCAGGAGAGCAAATCACTCTATCATATAATTTATACAAGAGCACAGATGTAAAAATTTCAGGTATTGATCAATTTAAAATCCCTGAGTTTAAGGGATTTTGGGTTGAAGAAATTTTTACACCGCAAAGACTACAATACAATACAAAACTAGTGAATATAAATGGAATTAACTATCAGGTCGCAAATTTGGGTCAAAGAGCTCTATTCCCGATGCCCTCAAAAATTCATCAAATTCCATCGGTAAACGTAAAGGTTCAAATAGAGGTAGAAAAGAAGAGGAGGCGGAGAGATCCATTTTTTGATCCATTTTTTGATTCTTTCTTTTCTGAGACTAAAACCCGTTTTTTAAGTTCAAAAGAAAAAAATATTACTTTAAAGAAATTTCCAGAACCCAAGCCTGTAGATTTTACAGGTGCTGTAGGAAGCTTTAATATTAAAGCAGAAGTTGATACAAGTATTATAAAGCAAAATGATGCAATAACTTATAAAATAACAATGTCCGGATCTGGCAATATTGGACTTTTTCCTATCCCTAAGCTGGAGTTTCCAAAAACTATAGAGGCATTTCCTCCTGAAGAAATGGTTGAAAAAGATGGTTTTAGAGATAAAATAACAGGTGAAAAAATTTGGAAGTATATTTTGATACCCAGGCAACCGGGGAAAGTAAGTTTACCATACATCTCGATGTCTTATTTCGATCCTGATGAACAAAGTTGGGTAAGAATTACAACTGAAAATATAATATTGAACGTTGAAGCGGATGATGAAAATCTGTCAAACAATTTTGGTATGCAGAAAAAAGAAATTGAATTATTAAATAAAGACATAAGATTCATAAGCAACGATGTTCCTAATTTCACAAAAATCGGTGTTTCAGGAACTAATGCCACTGCCATAATCTATTTCACATCTCTTTTCATAGTTGTTTTACCAAGATTATTGGCAAAGTATTTAGGATATAGGTTGGATACTAGAGACGGAAGGAGAAGGCGAAATGCGTACAAAAAATCACTAAAAATGTTGCACAAGAATAATTCCTCAGATCATTTTGAAATCGCGAATAATGCCTTACAGATTTATCTTATAGATAAATTCAATTTAACAGAAAATGTATTGGATAAAACTTCGATTAAACTTTTATTAGAAAAAAAAATTAGTTCTGATTTACAGTCAAAATTATTTGAGGTCATTGAGAATTTTAATGAAGCAAGATTTTCCCAATCATCAAATGTTACAGATTTAGATCCAATTATGGAAATGGAGGATTTATTGAAGAGGATGGAAAAGCAGCTAAAGTGAAATATCTTTTAACTATATATCTGTTTCAGACTGTCAGTGTACCCCAAACTATTCAAGATTACTTCTTTGAGGGCAATGATGCAATCATGAATAGTAATTATGATGAAGCCATCGATGCTTACAAAAGAATTTTAGATTATGGTTTTGAGTCAAGTGATTTGTATTATAATCTAGGTAACGCTTACTATAGAATAGGCAACATTGGTAAAGCAATTTGGGCATACAATAAATCTTTGATGCTAAATCCCCGAGAAGAAGATGTAAAATATAATTTATCCATTGCTAAGGCACGAGTAATAGATCAGATTGAAATTCCAAAGGATGTAGCTTTAATAAAATTATATAGTGATTTAAAAATGTACTTTACAACTAGCGAGTGGTTTCTTTTGTGCTCATTATTGACCTTATTTACTTGCTTTATTCATTCAATATTAAATGCTAAAATCTTGGTGGGTGAACCTATTCAAAAAATAAGATTTATGCTCATTATACTGACCTTAATTACGCATTTTATTGGATTTGATAGCTATTTTTCCAATAAATATGTAAATAAAGCGGTAATTGTAAAAAACTTTGTTAACGTTTTCTCAGAGCCTCGGAATGGTAATAATAAACCTCTATTTAGGATTCACGAGGGAACGGTTGTTGGTGTTGCTAATCGTCAAAATGGCTGGTCTGAAATTTCGTTAATTGATGGTAATAAAGGTTGGGTAAAAGCCGGTACCATTATGGTCTTAAAATGAAAGTTTTTTATATCATAGCTATAATTGGAACATGTTTAAATGCCCAAGATTCACTTTTTTGGTTCGACATGAATACCGTTAGAGATCGTATGCCAAAAACACCGAAAGTCATTGATCAAATATTTGAAAAATCCCAAATAAAATTAATTGATTCATTAAAGACAGTGCGTATAACAACCTCAGATGGTTTTAGATTGCAACTTTTTGAGGCTTCTTTTGTTGAACATGCAATGCAAAAAATGAAAAATTTGGAAAAAATCTTATCAGACACATTGTACATGGTTTTTGATGCACCTCTCTACAAAATACGTTATGGCAATTTCCCCACAAAAATTGAAGCAGAAGAGAGCCGGAAGCGTCTTGCTAACAAAGGATTAAAAAATGTATGGATTGTGAAAAGCCGGATAGAACAAGATGACGAAAAGAAGAATTAAATCCTTTTTATCATCCATGAAAATTATATTTTGATACAAAAACATGGCAGGGCATAGTAAATGGGCCAATATTAGGCATCGGAAAGGAAATCAAGATAAAAAGAGATCAAAAATTTTCACACGAATTGCTAAAGAAATTACAATATCAGCTCGTATCGGGGGTGGGAGTATCGATTCTAATTCGAGACTCAGAAGGGCAGTATCAAACGCAAAATCAAATAATATGGCCTCTGATAAAATTGACCGTGCCATAAAGAAAGGCATTGGTGACATTGGAGAAGCAGTGTATGAGGAAGTTGTTTATGAAGGATATGGCCCTGGGGGGGCAGCGATAATTATAAATGTTATTACTGATAACAAAAATAGATCGGTCGCTGATATTCGATACGCCTTTAATAAATATAATGGTAATCTGGGCGGAAGCGGAAGTGTTGCATGGATGTTTGACGCAAAAGGCCAAATTCTCATGAAATCCAATGCCCAAAATGAAAATAAAATTTTTGGAATGCTAATTGAACTTGGAGCAGAGGATTTTATTGAAGATGAGGATTTATATGCAGTCAGAACCGCATCAAAAGATCTTATGAGGATTCGAGATTCAATGGAAGCAATTGGTTGCTTAATAAAAGCCGCAGAAGTTGAAATGGTACCCAAGAGTTTCCAAAAGTTAAATCAAATAGACTATGACCTCACTGTCAGGCTACTTAATTGCTTGGAAGATAATGATGATGTCAATAAGGTCTATACGAATTTATATTGGTCATAAAAGATTCTACTTTAGAGGTTCATAATGAAAGTTTTGAGTATTGATCCTGGCATAAGGACCACTGGTTTTAGTGTTATAGAGACTGTGGGGTCTAATATAAGGCTCGAAGCATATGGAACAATAAAGCCTAAACCGGGTGATAGCACTGCCAAAAGACTTCATCATATATTTATAGAAATAAATAAAATTTCATCCCAATTTTTACCACAGGCACTTGCTATAGAAGACACATTTTATAGCAATAATGCAAAGTCCGCAATGATTTTAGGTCAAGCTAGAGGCTCAATTATGATTGCTGCTGCACAGAATAAGATTCCAATTTTTGAGTATGCGCCAAAGAAAGTGAAAATGTCCGTCTGCGGTAATGGTACAGCATCCAAGCAGCAAGTATCATATATGGTCTGTAAAATATTGAGATTAAAAAGTCCTCCAAAACCTCTTGATATCTCGGATGCGATGGCCGTTGGGCTCTGTTATATTAACCAGAGAAAATATGATGATTGATCAAATAAGGGGCAAAATATCAAAAAAATATCTATCTCACCTTGTACTTTTGGCGGGCAATATAGGATATAGGATTAATATGTCAACAAATAGCATTCAGTCCATGCCTAAAACTGGTGAAGAAATAACCATACTCACTCATTTGCATGTAAGGGAAGATTTACTCGACCTATATGGCTTTATAGATGTTGAGGAAAAGAACACATTTCATTTATTGATATCAATTAGTGGTGTTGGTCCAAAACTTGCCTTAACTATACTATCAGGAGTTGAGCCAAAAGATCTAAAACTAAGTATTATAAATGGAGATATTAAGGCATTAACTAGAATACCTGGAGTTGGCATGAAAACTGCAAAAAGAATGATTGTTGAATTGAAAGAAAAATTTGTTGGGAACCAGGATTCATCAATTGAATTTATGGATTATGATAAAAGCCAATCTGCAATTTTTGAAGATGCTGTGAATGCACTAGTTTTATTGGGTTATAAAAAAAACCATGTTGAAGGTGTATGTGTAGAACTCGAAAAGAAAGGTGATTTAGGCTCTGATCTTGAGCTGGTAATCAAAAAGGCTCTAAAACTATTAACATCAAAATGAACTTCATAGAAATATCGTATGAACTCTATTACGTAATAAAACTTGATGTTCCGGTAAATACTTTTTTGATTCTGTTAGTGTTATTTGTTCTTTACTCATTTTACCTCCATTTTATACCATCATAAATGATGCGAAATAAAGACTTCATGATAGCGTATGCTTCTAAATCTTTTGTTTTCAAAGTGGCTAGTTTATCTTTAACAAGTGGAAATCATCATTGCGAATTTCTCCAAAACGTTGTTTGCAAGCACATTTCTCTATCCATTTAATTATTTGGTAAGTGTAGTATGGTAAGAGATGAAAAAAAATTAAATGTCGATAGATTATTGAATGTCTGATACAATCAAAACTCCCTTACATGATATTCACTTAGCAAGTGGCGGAAATCTTGTATCATTTGGTGGTTATTATTTGCCCATACATTACGGGAGCATTACTACTGAGCATAAGACTGTGAGATCAAAAGCTGGCTTGTTTGATGTGAGCCATATGGGGCAACTCATATTATCTGGCAATGGTTCTCAAATGTTCCTTGATAAAATAACCACTAATAATGTTGGCAGATTAAATGTTGGTGATGTACAATATACATGCATGTGTGATCATGAGGGAGGAATTATCGATGACCTGCTATTGTTCAAATTAGGCCATCATAAATACATGATGATAGTTAATGCAAGTAATACACTTAAGGATTATCACTGGATAAAAAATAATCTTGAGGGAGATGTGAAAATGATAAATGATAGCCTCAATAGTTGCATACTAGCTATTCAAGGTCCAAAATCAAGAAATATTATAAATAAATTAACTGATATAAATCTGGACAAGCTTGGTTATTATAAATTCTTAAAAGGGAATTTATGTGGGCATGCCTCAATTATATCTAGAACTGGATACACAGGTGAATTAGGTTATGAATTATATATAAGACGTGAATCGGTAGTAGATGTTTGGGGAACAATTATGGAAGCTGGTAAGAAATCAGGAATTAAACCAGCTGGGCTTGGAGCTAGAGACACTCTAAGAATGGAAATGAAATATTTATTATACGGAAACGATATAAGCCAAAAAACAAACCCTATAGAGGCAGGGTTAAGTTGGGTAACCATGCTCGAAAAAAAAAATAATTTCATTGGTCAAGGAGCTATCACAAAAATACAAAAATCAGTCAAAAGAAAATTAGTTTGTATTAAAATGAATGGAAGAGCCATACCGCGGAGGGGATATTCTATATACATAAAAAATCTGCATATTGGTAATGTGACAAGTGGCACAATGAGTCCATCATTATCATGTGGCATTGCCATGGGTTATGTTGACATAAATCATTCGCAACTCAAGACAGCATTGCATATTGATATTAGGGGCAGAAGAAAAAGTGGTCTAATTGTGAAACCTCCATTTTATAACGGAGGTTCCCTACTGCTTTAGTATTTTTATTTTAACTGAAACTAGGAGTTTGATCTTCGATCAAAGTATAAAAAATTGTATAATCAGCATCATCAATTCAAAGTATCATAGGGATATATAATGGATATCGAACGTCGTTCAGAAATTTTGGGTATACTAATAATTTCACTTTCAGTTTTCACCTTGGTCAGTCTCACTGGATATAATCCTAATGAAGAACCCTCGATTTCTCCAAACGTAAAAATTACAAACCCCATGGGTATCGTTGGACTTTTCATATCCTATTTTATGATTAAAAAAGGGTTTGGTTTTATTGTTATCATCTTGCCCATAGCTGGAATAGTGTGGGGCTGGTATCTCTTCTCTAAGCAAAAATTAGAGAAGCTTGTCCGAGGCACTCTCTATTTACTAATAGCTGTTGTCATGATATCAGTCACTATCGGTTTTTTGAGCGAAATATATTTTCTTGAAAAACCCTCAAGGTATTTTGCTTCAGGTTTGGCGGGCGGTCTCATCGGGGCATTTCTAGCTGATTGGCTAAGTCCTTTTGGGACAACTTTATTTCTTTCAGCAAGTTTTCTTATTTTAGTTCGCAGTTATTTTAATGTTGACTACTACAAACCGCTCGCAACTCTTTACAATAAATTGATTTTTATTTTTGAAAAAATTAAATACAAGATTGTCCAAAAAGAAAAAGCTTATGCGAAACGTGCTCACACTAAAGAATTAAAAAACAAAATCAAAGCTGGAGAAGAAAAAATTTTAAAAAATGAGCCTAAAAAGCAAGCTAAAAAAGAAAATTTAAGTATAGAAAAAAATCTTGAGGATTTCATGGACAAAGACTTTAATGACGAGGCTGATTTACAAAAAAGCCAATCTGACCAAACATTTGATAGCGACTCTTCAATGAAAACTCAAAATAAACTTGATTACGGGACTGATACGAAACTTGCAAAGGTTGAAAATTTAAATATTGAGCAAATTATAGAAAATGAGGAGGTAGACCTTGATGACATAATCGAAAGAAAAAAGCCAAAAAGAAAATACCAGCTTCCATCGTCAGATTTGTTAGAAAATCCGGTTAGAGTTTCCGATAGTCTTAGTCGAGATGAATTGGTAGATCGAGCAAATTACTTAACACAGTCAATGTCAACATTTGGTGTCGAAGGCAAGGTGGTCAATGTCCATCCTGGACCTGTTATTACATTATTTGAAGTTGAACCCGCGGAAGGCGTACGGGTTAATAAATTTGTCCAACTAGCTGATGACCTAGCTAGGGTAATGGAGGCTAGTAGCGTAAGGGTAATTGCTCCAATTCCTGGAAAATCATCTGTTGGAATAGAAATTCCTAACCGAAATCCTGAAACAGTTTTTTTTAAATCAGTTGTGAATAGTACTGAGTTTGCTAAATCAAAATCCTTGCTTACCTTGGCAATTGGCAAAACCACTACTGGTGAAATAAGCACTTTGAATTTAGCAAAGATGCCACATTTGCTTATAGCAGGAACAACAGGTTCGGGGAAATCAGTATGCATAAATACAATTATTTGTAGCATTCTTTATAGCGCTACTCCGGACGAGGTAAAATTTGTCATGATTGATCCTAAAAAGGTGGAAATGACACTGTACAAAAAGTTAGAGGGCTTCCACCTATTAAAAATGGAGGATATTGCTGAACCGATTGTTACATCTGTCGATAATTCCATTCTTGCTTTAAGAGCATTGGAAAGAGAGATGGACAAGAGATACAATACTCTCGCAGATTCCGTTGTTAGAAACATCGATGAATACAATAGCAAAATGAAAAAAGCAGGTGAAGCAATAATGCCATATATTGTCCTTGTTGTTGATGAGTTGGCAGATTTGATGATGCTCTCAGCAAAAGATGTTGAGGCGCCCATCGCTAGACTTGCCCAGCTAGCACGTGCCGTAGGAATTCACTTAGTCATTGCTACCCAAAGACCGTCGGTGGATGTAATAACTGGTGTTATTAAGGCTAACTTTCCTTCAAGAATAGCATTTCAGGTAGCGAGTAAAATAGATTCAAGAACTATCATTGATCAACCTGGCGCCGATAAATTAATTGGGAGAGGCGATATGCTTCATCTAGGTACAGGAAGCTCAGATGTGTTCAGAATGCACAATGCATTCTTATCACTAGAAGAAATAGATGCAATAATGGATCATGTAGTTAATCAGCCGAAGCCCGATCCATTAGTATTACCATCCGTTCGCGAAAAACAATTATCTGAACTGGGTGGTGATGCAGATGATGGGGGCTTGGATGAATTATTTAATGAAGCTGTTGCATTAGTTGTAACCCATCAGCAGGGATCTATTTCATTATTACAACGGAGACTTAAGGTTGGTTACTCCAGAGCAGCGAGATTAATAGACCAAATGGAGCAAGCGGGTGTTGTCGGTCCCTTTACAGGTAGTAAAGCTAGGGAAGTTTTAGTTGATGAAACTTATCTTGAAATGATAAAGGATACATGATTAATGTTAAAATCAATCATTTTCTTTTTTTCTTTGGTTGTATTGTTGTGGGCAGAGTTAGATCCATATGAAAATTTTCAAAATTATATGAATTCTGCAGACGGACGCAAACTAAGCCTTAGCGTTTTTATTCTAGATTCGGAAAACAATTCTAAATACGAAGGAACTTTGTATTATTCAGGAGAAAAGCACTATTCATTCTACTCAGAGGCGGTCGGTATTTCGTTTGGGGATGGCATAATAAAGACCATAAACAGATATACAGAGCAAATAATTTATGACGAGGTTGTTGGTAGCAATTTATCTGTCCTGGATATTTTATGTGGTACACAGGGAGGGCTTAACATAGATGAAATAATTTCAGATAGAAACAATTACAAAATTGAATTTAGTGCGGAGGAGTGGGATATGACTGGTACTTTATGGGTTAAAAATAGCGGAGAACCTATCAAAGTAGCTGTGGGGTCCTCGGAAGATTATCAAATTGTAGTTAACATTACTCCTTTTGATGGGCAATCGAAGGAAAAAAATTTATTTACAGATACCAGTGAATACGAAATAATT
>FUFK010050786.1_pt1 | contig 10106 bp, 9 predicted proteins | sample 1021851 | NCBI WGS metagenome assembly FUFK01 (sample SAMEA51879418, study PRJEB19060) | metagenome | reverse complement strand
GACAGCTTTCCTAATAGCTTGTGATAAAATCTTGTTCATTTAGCTCCTTTTTTGTACTATACTTAATTAAGTAAAACAACTAGATGTTGTATGATGGTTTGGTAAATATACTATATGACCAACAAATCAATAGAACATTTATAGAACTTAAGAAAAAAATTATCAATAAAAAAATAAACAAAATATAAAAATATCAACATGAAAAATTCAATAAAAATTGATCCTTTTGGCTTTAGAGAGTACGACGCGCGATGGTTGTACCCCGATAATATCAATTTAGAAGGTGTGACAAATTTGGGAAAAGGTTTAGGAACGCAGATTATTAATCATACAAATAAAAGTAATCCAAGAATCATCGTTGGTCATGATTATAGATCTTATAGTGAAGAAATAAAATCAGCTTTGAAAAAAGGACTTATTTCAACAGGTTGTTATGTTGAAGATATAGGATTAGCGTTATCGCCAATGGTTTATTTTGCACAGTTCAATTTAGAAAGTGATGCTGTTGCAATGGTAACAGCAAGTCATAATGAAAATGGTTGGACAGGTGTAAAAATGGGAATCAAAAAAGGGCTAACTCATGCACCAGAAGAAATGAAAGAATTAAAAGATATAACATTAAATAACAATTTTATTGAAGGAGAAGGAAATGAAAAAGAAATATCAAATTTTCAAAGTATTTATAAAGATGATCTCATAAATAAAAATAAAATTCAGAAAAAAATTAAAGCTGTAGTTGCCTGCGGTAATGGAACAGCAGGAATATTTGCACCGGACATATTAAGAGGAATAGGATGTGAAGTAATAGAGCTTGATTGTAATTTGGACTATACTTTTCCAAAGTACAATCCTAATCCTGAAGATCTTAAAATGTTACATGCAATAAGTAAATCTGTAAAAGATAATAATGCTGATATCGGNTTTGGATTTGATGGAGATGGTGATCGTGTAGGTGTAATAGATAACGATGGTAATGAAATTTTTTCAGATAAAATTGGATTATTGATTGCAAGGAACTTATCTTCAAACCACGAAGGGTCAAAATTTATTGTAGATGTTAAATCAACTGGGCTGTATTCAACAGATGAAGTTTTGAAAAATAACTCGTGTGAAACACTGTATTGGAAAACTGGACATTCCCATATCAAAAGAAAAGTAAATAATGAAAAAGCACTTGCAGGCTTTGAAAAAAGTGGTCATTTCTTTTTTAACAAACCTTTAGGTTACGGATATGATGATGGTATAAATTCAGCTATTCAAGTTTGCCATTTACTAAATAATAATCATAAAAAAATGAGTGAGATCATAAGTGAATTACCTAATACCTATCAATCACCTACCATGGCTCCTTTTTGTGAAGACAATGAAAAATATCAAGTTGTTGATGAAATAATTAAACAAATTGAGGATTTAAAATCAAATAATGTTCAAATTGATGGCCAAGAAATTGGTGATATCCTTACTGTAAATGGTATTAGATTTTCATTTAAAGATGGTTCTTGGGGTTTAATAAGGGCCTCATCAAATAAACCTTCTTTAGTTGTCGTTACTGAAAGTCCAACATCTGATGAAAGAAAGAAAAAAATCTTCGATTTTATTGACGATTTGCTTCAAAAAACTGGTAAAATAGGTGAATACGATCAAAAGATTTAATTAAAGATCTAAGAACCTAATCAAAAAGAGAGTCCCTATTACATACAAAAATACCCCAAACATTCTTTGAGTTTTGTTTTTATCTGTAGTGTGAACCATATTTGCTCCAACTCTAGCCATAAAAGATGTAATTGGAATAAATATTAAAAAAGCAGGAATATTTACAAAACCTAAGCTTAAAGGAAGATTTGCATTTAGTAAAAAACCAGATGTCAAAAAACCAATTGAGCCAATAGATGCTATTATAAATCCTATTGCAGCAGAACTTCCAATTGCTCTACTTATAGGATATCCAAAATATCTTAGGATTGGAACATTCATCATGGCTCCTGTAATACCCATAGGTGCAGATATAAAGCCAGAAATGAAACCAAACGTTGCTCTTGGTAGAAACTTAAACTTTTTATTTTTTTTTAATTCCTGTTTTACTAGTAATAAATATCCACCAAAAAAATATACAACTACAGCAAAAAATAAAACTAAAGATTTTGTATTTAACAATGCTGCCATGTATGTGCCAAGCAAAACTCCAAATATAACAAATAGACCATAAGTTTTTAAAATATTTGTATCTACAGCTTTATGTTTTCTATGAGTCACAACTGATACAAAAGCAGTGAAAATTGTAATAGAAAAAGCGGTTCCTACTGAAAGATGCATCAAATAAGATTTATCGACATCTGCTGTTTCAAAAATAAAAAAAAGCACAGGCACGGAAATTAGGCCTCCACCTATCCCAAAGTAACCTGCAAAAAATCCTACGGGAAAAGCAGTTATTATCATTAATAAAATTAAAAGATAATATTGATTAGAAAGAATAGTATTAATCAATTCAACCTGCCGAATGTAATTTAGGAGAAAGTCTAACTTTATCCATAATATGATCGATTTTTTTTACATCCGCATCTCTTACACACATATTTTCACTCAAATATCTTTTCCAGTGACTTGAACCTGTTTGTCCATGAAATAAACCTAGTGTATGTCTCATAACTTGATTTACTCTTGTACCCATTTGTACTTGAGCCTTAACATAATCAATTAACTCCTCAACAATTTCTTCTCGTTCTTTAATATCGCTATTATTAAAAATCTCTTTTTCAATATCAGCCAAAAGATAAGGAGAATGATAAACAGATCTTCCAATCATTGCTCCATCTACTTTATCTAAATGATCTTTTACTTCTTCAACTGAAGTGACACCGCCATTAATAATTATTTCAAGGTCTTTGAAATCTTGCTTTAGTTTATACACATAATCATATTTTAAAGGAGGTATATTAAGATTTTGCTTAGGCGTAAATTTACCTAGCATGGCTTTTCTTGCATGAATTATAAAAGTTTTAACCCCAGTTTCTTTTAAAGTTTTTATGAAATTAAAAAAATGTTCGTAATCCTCAACATCGTCATAACCAATTCTAGTTTTAACTGTTACTGGCAAAGATGTTGAGTTAATCATTTCTGACAAACAATCAGCCACTAAATTTGGTTCCTTGATTAAACACGCACCAAATCTATTTTTTTGAACTTTTTTACTTGGACAACCTAAGTTTAAATTAATTTCATCATAACCATAATCTTCGCCAATTTTAGCAGCATTTGCTAATAATTTTGGCGTAGAGCCACCTAATTGTAAAGCGACTGGTTTTTCTCTTAGATCAAACGATAATAATTTATCTTTATCTCCTCTATCAATTGCTTCTGAAACCACCATTTCTGTATAAAGAAGCACATGTTTACTTATCAATCTTAAAAAGTATCTTTCGTGTCTGTCAGTGCAATCCATCATAGGAGCAACTGATACCAATCTATTAATCTTAGACATATTTTTTAACTTTGTTGGATATATTAACTTTCTTCTCGTTTACATATTCTTGATGATTTTTTTCAATTTTTGCTAATTCATATCTATAATTAACCATTACACCAAAAGATCTTTTAAAGCCTACCTCTGAAACATTTGCATTTACTGCTATATCATCAATATCTGCTCCATTTTTTAAATGAAATCTACAAACATCATTTATCGGAAAACCAAAATCATTTTTCTGTTTTGCTAAATAATTTACCGCTAGCTTACAAATCAATGCTTTATTATCAGCAATTCTTTTATCTCCAATTTTTAAATCAGAAGACTTTAAAAAATCTAAACTATTTTTGTTTGCCTCTCCTAATATTCCAGCAGTTTGAGTACTGTCCATTTTTTTAAACCAATCAGCAAATCCAACCATTGGTGATAAAGTTCCAAAATATTTTACATCTGGAAGTTCTTCTTGAAGTTCATAAACAACTCTTTTTATTAAAAAATTCCCTAACGTTACTCTTGATAAACCTTCTTGACAATTACTAATTGAATAAAAAGTTGCAGTGTCATAATTTTTTATTTTTTCTTCTGAAGGTCTTGTTAATTCTTGTATCGATTGACTTAATCCTTTAGTTAAAGCTATTTCAACAAATATAATAGGCTCATCCTCTAAAGCAGGATGAAAATAAGCAAAAAATCTTCTATCTTTTCCAAGTCTTCTTTTTAATTCATTCATGTCTTTCATTGAATGAACTTTTTCGTATTTCAATAATTTTTCTAAAATTGCAGCTTTAGTATCCCAAGTTATTTTTCTTAATTTTAAAAATCCTGGGTTGAACCAATTTTTAAATATATCAATTAAATCATAGTCTAAGCTCTTTAACTCAGGTTTATCCTTCATTAATTTTAATAAATCTTCTCTTAAAGACACAATCTCTGAAGTTCCGTTAGGTGCCATGTTTAATCTAACAAATAGTTCTTTTCGAATACCGGAAGTTACTTTTGATAGATTTAAAATTGAATAATCATCTTGTTTGTCACTATATTTCTTAATAGCTTCATCAATTTTTGATGGGTCTGGTTTGTATTTTTCATTAACTTCAATTAAAAATTTGTTTTTATCCTCTACAGATAAGTTTTGATATCTGAATAATATATCTCTTGCGAGGGTAATTCCAAAAGCTGCACCTTTTGTAGACAATAGGTCATCACAAAGATCTAATAGATCTCTTTTTTTTGCAATACTTTTAAAGGATTTTTTTTCTAAAATCTTTTGTCCAGCATCAGCAATAGTCTCAAAAATTCTTTTTATATTTAACATTGTGTTTTTTATATATTAAAAACCTAAACTTTTGCCCATTATTTTATCAGGAAGCCAAGTAACAATTTCAGGAAAAATACACAAAATTAATATAGCTAAAGCCATAATTATCATAAAAGGTACAGATCCTTTTAATATTTCAGACAAACTAACGTCTGGTGTAATACCTTTGATTATATAAAGATTTAATCCAACAGGTGGAGTAATAAGACCAATTTCCATATTTATCGTAAATACAATTGCAAACCAGTATGGATCAAAACCTAAAGTAGTTATAACTGGCAACAATATTGCTGAAGTCATAACTATAACGGCAACTGGTGGTAAAAAGAAACCNGCTATGAGTAAAAATATATTAATTAAAATAAATACGACCCATTTGTTAGAGCTTAATTCAACCATGCTCTGTGCTAAGGATTGAGTTACATAAAGTTGAGATAATGTGAATGCAAAAAGATAAGATGCAGCAATAATAAACATTATCATCACACTTTCTTTCATTGAAACTTTAACAATATTCCATATTTTTTTTGGTTGATAAATTTTGTAAACAACAGCTATCAATACGAAAACTAAAAATGCTCCTACACCTGAAGCCTCTGATGGTGTGGCAACACCACCATACAACACATATAAGACACCAGCTATTATTGCTAAGAAAGGAAGAATTCTTGGTAACACCTCAATTTTTTCTTTTAATGTTGGGGGTGTTCTATTTTTTAAAGCTTTTGCTGAATCTTTATCAATAAAATAACTGTGTATAAGAGCCCAAATTGCAAACATTCCTGCTAACATAAAGCCAGGCACCAACCCACATAAAAATAACCTTCCTATCGATGTTCCTGTTGCAATTCCATAAACAATTAAAACAATACTAGGGGGAATTAAAACTCCTAGGGTACCACCGGCTGCTATTGTACCCGTTGCTATTTGATCTGAGTACCCTCTTTTTCTCATTTCAGGTATTCCCATGGTTCCGATTGCTGCACAAGTTGCAGGACTTGATCCACTGAGGGCAGCGAAAACAGAACAGGCTCCAATATTAGATATTACTAATCCACCTGGAACTCTCCAAAGCCATCTATCTAATCCAGTATACAAATCTTTTCCTGCAGGAGAATTTGCAACTGCCATTCCCATTAAAATAAACATTGGTATTGAGAGCAGAACAAAAGAGTTAAGCCCTGCATAAAAGGTTTCAGCGAATACGTCTAACATTTGAAAACCTTCAAATGCCACTAGAAGAGCTATAGAGACAAAACTTAACCCAAATGCAATTGGTATTCCTGAAAATAAAACTATTAATGTAAAAACAGCAACAATTACAGCTATTAATAGAGGATCCATTAATTGACACCTTCCTCATCAACAAGTTTAATAATTTCTGCTATGTATTGAAGTATCATTAAAGCTGCTCCAATCATCATAGAAGAATAAGGTATCCATAAGGGTGGGTCCCAAACTGTTCCTGTCGAATAATTTTTGGTAAAAGCTTCCTCAACCATTAAAAATCCAAAATAGAATAAAATTAAGAAAAATAATAGACTTATTAATGATGTAAATATTTTAAGTCTTAGAATATTTTTTTTTGATAAAAAATCATAAATCCATTCCATACTAACATGCGCTTTTTCACTTAAAACATAAGCACTTCCAATAAAAGTTGAAGCAACTAAAAGCATTGTGACTAACTCTGTTTGCCAAGTGATTGCTCTTTGAAAAAAATATCTTTCAAATACAAGCTCAACAATTACCAAAATTGATAAGATTAAGGCTAGAACAGCAAAGGCGCCACAAGCCTTTGACGATAAATTACAAAATTTTAAATATTTTTCTTTCATAAAAAAAACCCCTATTTAATTTTCAAATAGGGGTTCTTTATATATCTTTTTATTTAACTGCTAAAGCCATTTCCATCAGCTTATCGCCACCTGGAACTTTTTCAGCAAAAGCCTTGTGAGAAGATTGTTTAGCAATCTCAACCCAAGCCGCATGGTCGTTTGCATCCATATATACTAATTTTACTCCTGCTGCTTTATAAGCGTCTTCAAATTTTTTATCTAAATTTTCAACTTGCGCAGTCATATATTTTTCAGCAACTTTACCAGCTTTCATTAAAGCATCTTGTTGTTTTGAATTTAATTTATCAAAGCTCATTTTTGACATCAAAATTGGCTCATACATAAACCATAATCCAAATTTTCCCGGAGGTGTTGCGCATGTTACTTGTTCATAAATTTTGTAACTTACAAAACTTCCTGAACTAGTATTTGCGCCTGTTAATACTCCTGTTTGTAATCCAGTGTAGATTTCTGATGAAGGCATACTTTGAATACCCGCTCCTGCTGCTTCTAACATTTGGTTAAATGCTTTACCAGCTGCTCTCATTACTTGACCTTTAGCATCTGATGGGTTTTTTATACATTTAGATTTTGATGCAAATCCACCACCAAGCCAAGCATCAGATAGAACAACAACACCAGCATCATTGATGATTCTCTTGATCTCTGTCATCATCGGGCCTTTATTAAATCTTAATGCATGATCATGATTTTTAACTGTTCCTGGCATTAATGTTGCATCAAATTCAGGATGAAATTTAGATGCGTATGCTAGTGGAAACGCAGAAATGTCTAACTGACCAGTAGTCATTGGTTTCCATTGCTCTTTTGGTTTATAAAGTGATTTTGCAGGATAAATTCTGATATCCAAATCTACACCTGCTTTTTTAACCTCATCTGCAATTATTTGAACCATTTCATGTCTTGGATCAAAAGAACCATCAGCTCTTGGAGTACCAGGCCACTGATGACTAGCTTTTAATGTAACAGCATAAGCTGATCCAATTAATGAGAAAGCTAAAAATAATGTTGTGAAATAAAAACTTATTTTTTTTAACATGTTTTCCCCTCTTTAAATTAATTTAATAGTCTATTAAATTGAACTTATTAGTAAGAGTCAATATAAGGAAATGTCATATATTTAATTATGGATGGACCATTAAAAAATTTACTAGTTGTTGATTTAACAAGGGTTTTAGTAGGACCTTATTGTACAATGATACTCTCAGATTTAGGTGCAAGAGTTATAAAGATTGAAGCACCTGAGACAGGTGACGACTCTAGAAAATTTGGACCCTTTGTAAAAGATTACTCAGCTTACTTTATGTCATTGAATAGAGGAAAAGAAAGCATTGCATTGAATTTAAAAAATGAAGATGACAAAAAAATATTTGAAAAAATATTATCTAAGGCAGATATTTTAGTAGAAAATTTTAAACCTGGCACCTTAGAAAAGTGGGGTTTTGGTTGGGAAGATGTGAGTAAAAAGTACCCTAAGTTAATTTATGCATCAGCATCAGGGTTTGGTCAAACAGGACCATTAAAAGAACTTCCTGCATATGACATGGTCGTTCAAGGAATGGGGGGATTAATGAGTGTTACAGGTCATCCTAATTCTGAACCCACGAGAGTTGGAACTTCTATTGGAGATATTACCGCAGGTCTATTTACAGCAATTGGAATTAACGCAGCTTTATACGATAGACAAAAAACTGGTAAAGGTGCTTTCATTGACGTCTCAATGTTAGATTGTCAAATTGCAATTTTAGAAAATGCAATTGCAAGATATCTCTCCAAAAATGAAATACCAGGACCAATGGGTTCAAGACATCCATCTATTGCACCCTTTGAAGCTTTTAAAACAAAAGATAGCTACATAATTATTGCTGCAGGAAATGATAAACTTTTTACGAAACTTTGTGAGGTATTAAAAATTTCAGAAATTACCAACGATAAAAGATTTAATACTAATTCATTGAGATGCGAAAATATGGATCAACTAAAAGAAATTTTTGAAAAACAATTAAGTTCAAAATCTACAAATGAATGGGTAAAAGAAATGGAAGCATTAAAAATTCCATGTGGACCAATTTTTAATATCAAGCAAGCTGTAGAAAATCCTCAAATTCAAGAAAGAAATATGATTGTGAAATCATACCATAAAATTATTGGTGAATTTAAATCTGCAGGAAACCCAATTAAAATGTCTACCTATAAAGATGAAAATACAAGAGGTGATATTCCTGATTTAGATGAGCACAGGGAAAAAATAATAAAGGAATTTAGTTAATTTATTCTTGGTTTTCTGTTTCGTCGGATACAGTCTCTTCTTGATCTTTCATTTCGTCTAACGAAACATCAGTCTCTTCTTCTTGCATGTCCTCAACAGGCTCAGATGAAGGCTGTTCAGCTGTATTTTGTAACTCGGCTAAATCATCTTTAGAAACTTGAATTTTTTCTGGAATTTTTCTTGCTCTCTTAGATGGAAGGATTGGCACTCCACTCTTTGAAATTTCACCTTTGTAAAGATTTTCAAAATCATCGCCAATATCATCCTCGTCTTCTGAAGTATCATCAATTTGCTCGACATGTTTTCTTAATTTATATACTGCAGCATCTGTTAAATCAGGAACTTTGATTGTTTCTTCAGCGATTTCTCTTAATGCTATGACAGTATTTTTGTCATTATCTCTATCTAAAGTAGGCTCTAAACCTGAATTAAGCTGTGTTGCTCTTTCTTTTGCAACTAATACTAATTCATAAGGACTATCAACTTTATCTATACAATCTTCAACTGTTACTCTTGCCATGGACGGTTAGATACACCCCGAATATAAAAAAATCAAGCAGTATTAGAGATAAACTGGATTTAATTTTTTTCTAATAGTGAAAAGCAAGGCTATAGAGCATGCTATAGCAATTGCAGCAATAAACGCGATTTTTTCAATTGAAAATCCTGCATCTATAAAAAAACCAAACAATGCAGTGCCAAAAGCAGTTGCAAATACCATTAAAGCTGTAGTCAAAGCTTTAATAGATCCAATATATTTTACACCATAAATTTCTGCCCATGTTGATGATCCTAATAAGTTAGCTAGACCGTTTGATATTCCTACTAATCCAAGAAATAAAAAAGCAGTTAGTGGAGCATCAAAATATATGATCACTAAGGTTCCTAAAAATAATGGAATATTCATATAGATTAGTAATTTTCTACTTGTAAACTTATCAATTAAATAACCTGCAACAATTAAAGTAATTACAGAAAAAATTGAGTAGGACATAAAAGATTGCGCAATCGTATACTCACCCCACCCTTTAGAATTAGTGACAAATGATTGATAAACAAATACTCCTGTTGCTATCCAGGGCATTGCCAGCATATTTAATGAAACAATATAAAACCTATAATCCTGAAGAACTTCAATTCTTTTCCAGTTTTTAATATTGTCCTCTTTTAATTTTTCATTTTGGTTACTCTCTCTAG
>FUFK010045992.1_pt1 | contig 10108 bp, 28 predicted proteins | sample 1021851 | NCBI WGS metagenome assembly FUFK01 (sample SAMEA51879418, study PRJEB19060) | metagenome | reverse complement strand
TACACTTCTTCNTAGCAGTNTTCCCNGTAGTCTGCGTATGGTTAACCTCAATGGGTATCTGTACAATGGCTTTCAACCTTAACGGTTTCAACTTCAACCAATCAGTTGTAGATGTAAACGGTAAGATCATTCCAACATGGGGAGACGTTCTTAACAGAGCTAATCTAGGTATGGAAGTAATGCATGAAAGAAATGCACACAACTTCCCACTAGACCTTGCATCAGCAGAGTCAACAACAGTTGCTTTAACAGCACCTTCAATCGGTTAATATTCAAATCGACACACTTCTTAAGACCTCTTCACAGGGGTCTTTTTTTATGGTAAAATATAATCTAAATAGTTTTTTTAGGATAAGATTATGTCTTGCGGAGACCATGAAAAAATGAATCCTATCGTACATGGTTTGCACCATGTAAAAGAATGGGATAAGAAAATGGCAAAGAAATTTCAAGATAAGTTTGGACTTACAGACTATCAAATGAAGTGCATTGCTTTCGCTAAAGGATTTATTATCGGTGCTATTCTCCTTTGAAAAGACCTTCGGGGAAGGCGTAGACCCTTGGTACGATAAAGCCGAGAGATGGGTAAAGAAGAAATTCAAGAACCCATTTGTACAACACCTTGCACTAGGTTTCATCGAATGGTTGAAACAACAGTGGATTGAAGTCAAGGTTGCTAATGCAATGAGAGATATTGATAAACAAACAGAACAAATTAAAAAAATCTGGGAGGAACAAGATGACAGAAAAGAACCGATTATCGTGGAGAAAGGAGTATTTGGGGATGAAGGCTGGTCTATCGAAATTTCAAACCCGATTGTTGGAGGAGGGCCCACATCAATTGGCACAAGCATGGTTCCTCCAAGCGATGCACAATGACTACAAGAGAATGAAGGGGATTAAAGAACCTCCTTATCGTGAATCTGGTTATCAAACAACACTCAAAGAGTGGTTCCAAACTTACGAAGCAAAATGAATTTTACCGTTTACTCAAAATCAGGATGTAATTATTGCGAGAAAGTTATTTCTGTGTTACAATTAGCAGAACTAAACTTTGTAGAATACAAACTTGATCGAGACTTCGACAAGAAAGAATTTTACTCTCAGTTTGGAGAGGGATCTACCTTCCCTCAAGTCTCGGTAGACTCATATACCATTGGTGGCGCTGCCGATACTGTTAAATACTTACAAGAATACAATCTAGTATAATTATGATACATTTGCGTGACGACATTCTAAAGTCTCAAGTTCGTTATTATGAAGGCTTAATCGCCAAACATAAACAGAATGTCGAGGTTTACCTTACCTACCCTGTAGGAATAGGAGAACACCCAGATATTATGGCAGCAATAGATGGCGAAATAAATGCCGTCGCTCAAGCACATGAGAAGATTGAAGTCATCAACCATTATTTCTTAGGGAGGTAAAGATGAGACACGGAAACTTAGAACCAGAAGAGGATTGGTTTAGACCAACACCCAAAGAACATGTTAATGATCTATGGGAAGACATGGACAGACTTAACGCTCTCTATGAAGAGATGCATTGGCCAGCAGATGATGTCTTAGAGTTTACTCCAGACTACGCTAATAACTGTATCATTATAAAAAACAAATCTCAACATGGAAGATAAACTTGACTTACTTATTTCTAAACTTAATAAGTTAGAAGAAACTATTTTAGAAATGAAAGAAACTATTGATGCTCATAGAGTAGAACATGGTTTTGCCAAGATGCAAGACGGTGGCGTCAATGGACAGTTTGATCAATCTATGGGAGGCCCTATGGGCCAAGGCCCTATGGGTGGTCAAATGAATGGCGGTGGTGGTTATCAGATGCCAGGAATGGGAGGCCCTATGGGGCCTGGTATGGCTGGAATGCCTGGCCCTGATCCATCAAGACCGCCTGGATTCTAAAATCGCTTTTTAAAAACAAAAATAGCGGAAAAAAAATTCGGGTAAAAATTTAAGGCCTAGGGTCGCATGAAATTATTAGCACTTCGTTTGTGCTCTCACGATTCAAACGTGACGTACTTTGACGGTGAACAATTAAAATATAAATCTTTTGAAAGAGACTTTCAAGTAAAACACTTCGGGTTTGAAGGAGTGTATGCTTGGACTAGATTGATAGAAGAATGGAATATAGTACCAAGTGAGATAGATGCTATAGGAATAGTACTAGATTCTTATGTCTATAATGAGATAGATGCCGATGCAGAAAAAGTAACAGAGATAATTGAAATTCCTATTTTTAGAGACATTGGATTTACTTGTAACATACACAGGATAGATCATCATTATGCTCACTCGCTAAGTTTTTGGCCTTTAGGTATAGAACCAACGATTAATTTTGTGTTTGATGGGTTTGGTGATGATTGGATGTATCGCAGTGTTTGGAGGGGAGATAAACTCATAGACAGTTGTAAATCAAACGGACAGATGATTCACTATTCATCTAGTTTGGGATTTATTATGTCGAGATTAGGCCTGGTATTGAAGATGGGTGGCAATTACTTAGACCATGCAGGCAAGGTTATGGCGTTGAAAGCATTTGGTCAACAGAATGATGATGTAGTTCCAGTAGATCACATTGATGATCTTAAAGATATGTGGGATTTTAAAGTAATAGAATCGCATTTAAGTGACCAACAATATGTCATAGATTATCTTTCTACTGCCCATGAGTATACAGAACAGATATATCTAAAACATTTTAGAGAATATATAAAACCTGACGATATAGTAGGATATTCTGGTGGTATTGCACAGAATACTATCATTAATAAAGTTCTAAAGGATGCCATACCCAATTTAGTCATACCACCACATGCCAATGATCAAGGATTATCTATTGGTATTATAGAATATTTGAGAAGAGAATATAATTTAGATCCTTTTGAAAAAGATGGATTCCCATTTTGGCAAGACGATCAAACAGTGCCTAGACCTTCTACAAAGACGATCAAAGACACTGCTGAGTTACTTGCTCAAGGAAAGATTGTAGGATGGTATCAGGGTCATGGAGAGATAGGGCCTCGTGCATTAGGTAATAGAAGTATACTGATGAATCCATTTGATCCACAAGGAAAAGATTGGATCAATAACAAAGTAAAACATAGGGAACCATTTAGACCCTTTGGTGCTTCAGTATTAGAGAATAAGGTATCACAGTATTTCTATTGGAATGGCCCTTCTCGATACATGTTATATGTTACTGATGTCTTAGAACCAGATAGATTTCCTTGTATCACTCATGCTGATGGAACTTGTAGGGTGAATACCGTACCACCAGAACAAGAGGATTATCATATGTTACTAAAGGAGTATGAGAAATTAACTGGTGTGCCTATATTATTGAATACTTCTCTGAATAATGGTGGGAGACCAATTGCAGGCAGAGTTTGTGATGCTCTTGAGTTGTACTATAAAACTGATTTAGATACTCTAGTTGTGGGAGACGAAATTAAAGATAAACCTTAAGATTTAATAAAATTGTATCAAAAACGTAGTAAAAATTACAAATTACTTGACTAAATACCAGCATATGTGTTATAATTAACACAATCGTTCATCTTATGATAGAACTTACACTGCTAGCATCACTCCTCTCTGAGCATAACTCATTCCATTGGGATATGTCGTGTGCAGATTGGAATCGGAACAGAATCGAGATCCTCAGCGATGAGAGTCTTGGATCTGATGCACAGGAGTATCTTCTTGATTACCTCCGTACGAAAGTCGAAGGTGATTGTGAAACTTATATCATAGGACGCAAGTAAGCCGACTCGGAACGGATCGTTCATCCTCGTGAGAGGACGCAAAAGTTCGCTAAAGGAACGGGGCCTTAAAATCCACTTACTTTAGGAGAAACCAAATGGCAAAAGTCACATACAGAGGAGTCGAGTACGACTCAAANGAGTACAACGCAAAGGTACTCGCAGAAGCAGCACAGCGCCAAAGACATGAACTCATGTACAGAGGCTTNAAAGTTGCTAAGTCTGTATAATCAGACCCATACTTGTCTGATAAACCCCTACATATCGTAGGGGTTTTTTTATTAATGAATCTACTCAAGCATCCATTGTTTCAGATCAATATGATCTTAGTTTGTTCTCTTATATTCATAGAGTTATTACATGTTAATTACCACAGGACAGCACCACCTTGCCCTATACAACANGTGGAAGATGATTGGTAGATAAATATTACGTTATGTTAAGTAAATAGATTGGACACAATACACACCACAGTAGTATTGTTGTCAGGAACGATTGCCATCACTGGTATATTCTTGGCAATGATGTATGAAATGGACTAGTAAATAAGTAGTTTTTCCTAACTACGAAGTGTTAAGATCATAACAATTTTGGGATCAAAAACACTAAATAGTGATAGAATTAAGGACAAGACAATGATCTAAAGGTTTTCTTTATTATGTCAAAAGGCCCCAATTCTAAGGAGGAAGTTATGAGAAACAAGATGTCTAGTAATCAAATGGCAGAATGGATTCATCACGACGACTACCAAAGTCTTGCATTCGCTCAAGATCAACTAATCGACGAATACTTTGACTGCATGATAGATTGCAACGACAATTACTGTAGAAAAGTATGTACTGAAATCTTAAGATAAAATTAAACCAATGAACCCTAAAAGCCCACCGAAAGGTGGGTTTTGCATTACATATGAGTATTATCATTTACGCAGAGCACTGCGAGTTCTTAGAAGAACAAAACAAAAAATTAAAACAAGAGATATTATTTCTCAGGCAACAATTAGAGTATAAAACTCTAGGATTGCCCTTGACAAATGATGTGGAGGAAGATATAGTATAAGTAATCTTTCAATATCATGGTAATTACATTTTTTGCAATATTACTAATCATTTTTATATGCTTAGTGTTAGTGACATATTACAACCCTCATAGGTAAAGTAATATGAAGATAGGCGATCAAGTTCGTTACATAGGTAACACTTCTGAGTTTTTACGGTCAGGGATTGGCGATGATCCTATTGCCAAACTGATAAAAGGGAATACATACTTAGTAGAAAGTATTGAGATTAGTTCTCAATATGATATCATCAAATTGATCGGAGTAGATGGTGAATTTAATTCACTTTGCTTTCAAAAAGCAGTAGGTTGTATCCGACAAGCGAAACCCCTAGACTACAAAGAAAGTTATGACCAAATCCCAAAGAGATACTAGCCGTGGCGAAAATGAGCTTTTAGTTTCAAAAAAAGCGCAAAAAAAATTCGGGTATTTTTCTGTCCTACAGGGTCAACTATTTGATCTTCCTCTTTCTGACGCATACAGATCAAAGAGAGAGACATATACCAAAGCAGAGGTAGATGAACTAATCAAATACGCCATAGATGAGGCCAGACGCATTGATGAAGAGTCAATGGCAAAACATAATAGAGATGCAACTGTACTCTCTATGATTCTTGGATTTACCACTCTTGCTTTATTTGTAGATGGTTTACTTCGATTATTAGGTATTATTCCTCCATTTATGGAGATAGATATTGACTTATTGGATAAAGTCGTAGATAAGGTCGAGGCAGATGTTATAGATAAAATACGCCAAGTTCCAATACAGAAAATACTACAATCAGGTTTTAGATGAATGATTTTACAGTTCTAGTGTATGGCATATGTTTTTTTGCTGTCGCAGGCGCAACATTTGCTTTTATGTGGAAGATGACCGCATCATCGCTAGAATCTATAAACAAACCCATTCCCAGAAGAAACGTACACCCAGAAATGGAAGACATACAATCTGGGGAACAACTCCTAGTATTCAAACCTGAGAATGATCAGGAAGATGATGATGAGGGAGACGTAATTATTATTAGAAAATGATCAGTTTTTTACTTTCAGCGGCGGGTTTACTAAATCTGCTATTTTATATCTTTGCAATCGGTTTTGTTATCTCACTGATATTAGAACAGTTTGTCAAAGATAACGAGNNTAACCTTTTTATNGTNCAAACAAATAGAAGGTATTGTTGGAGACAGGCATGGATAACCAATATATATTGGTTTTTTTGTAATGTAGCACTATACATAGCATCCAGAAATGCTGCACCACCAGTAGACGATTTCTGGAGAGGTATGTAATGTTAGAACCAGAATTGAGACAAGAACTAAAAGATCTTATAAATGAGGTTCTTGACGAAAGAGAACATGAACGTAAACTAAACGGCCCTTATGATTTCCCCGAAGAAGATTAAAACTATTGGTGACAGATGCCTAAGGCAAAAGTCAGAAGAAGTCGAATTTGACAAAGATGAAATGGAAAAACTCCATGCAGAGATGTGTCAAGCGATGTGGATGGCAGATGGTATTGGTTTAGCTGCACCACAGATAGGTATTAATAAAAGAGTAATTATAGTAGATGAGTCTACAGAAGAACATGGAAAATATGCTCATTTGATGGTAAATCCCAAAATAACATGGAAAAGTGAAGAAAAGGTATTACTTGATGAAGGGTGTTTGAGTGTGCCAGACCAGAATGGAGAAGTTTTACGTTCTAAGTCAATAAAAGTGACTTTTCAAAATAAAGATGGTAAATATAAGAAATGGAAACTAGATGGTATTGCTGCCAGAGTGGTTCAACATGAAATTGACCATCTAGAAGGTATTTTATTTGTGGATTATCTCGATGCTAAAGAAAATTAAATCACTTGTCGAAAAAGTCTTAGATGGCTTTATAAAAGACAAAAAACACGAAATGAACAACACGCCGTTCAAATGGAACAATGAATACTCTTTTCATCCAGCAATAGATGAATCTCTTCATCCCCCTAGACAAAAANANAAAAATGATGTAGAATGANATTATGACNTTAACNACATTTTCCAAAAAAATAAAGAAGGATACTTCTAAATCTCACTCAATGGCAGAGAATACAGGNTTTGTCACTAACTTTCTCGCTGGTGTNGTAAGTAANGANAGTTATAAACAACTNATTGCAGANTTTTACTTTATATACACCGCTCTTGAGGAACAAGTAGAGAAATTNAAAGATGATCCTTTTATTGCACCTATAGCGTTTGATGAACTCAAACGTGTGCCTGCTCTCGAAAAGGATTGTGAGTTTTATTGGGGAGAAAACTGGAGAAACATCATTTCTCCTACAGATGCCTGTAAAAATTACGTCAAGAGAGTCAAAAAGATCAATGCTAAGTTCTTAGTAGGACATCATTATACACGTTATCTCGGTGACTTGTCTGGTGGTCAAATATTGAAGAATATTGCAAATAAATCAATGAACTTAAATGGAGAAGGACTTGCTTTCTATGAATTTGAAGGAATATCCAATCCAGGCAACTTCAAAAACAGATATAGAACAGCTTTAGACAACCTTCCTATTACTTGGTCTGATGGTGAACTAATCATCAACGAAGCAAATTACGCTTTCAAGTTAAATATGGATGTTTTTGATGAGATTGGTTCAAGTAGACCATTTCCGTTCTTAGCAACTATTCAAGGACTTCTCCAGTTGACATGGGGAGCAATCAGATCTAAAAAATGACATATATTATACTGAGTAACATAATTCTATACGTTGTACTGAGAATCCACTTGGTTCGTAAGTTTAGAACTAGTTACTCAATTTATCTAGAAGATCAAAAAGGCAATAGGCAAACTCTTGCTAAGACTATTTCTTATCTTTTGGAACAAAATGATCTGAAAGAGAAAAAAATCATGTATCTTGCTAGTGAACTTGAAAAACAGTGGATAGCAATCGAACAGATAAAATTAGTGACAGGTGCAGATAAATACTGTACCGAAAAACCAACGCCCCAAATTATTAACGATGCACGATCAAAACTCAATAGGTAAGGACGAATCCTCAGCCTCAAAATACCAAAGAGCATTAGATCTCTTTACTGAATCAGTTTATAAACCAGATCCCGATCTCCGTGGTTGTGCTCATAATCAAAACTGTTTCGATGAACTCATGGAGATCAGAGAACATGTAATAGAGTATCTGAAAACATTGAAGGAAGTGACTCATCATACAAATGCAGATGAAAGTGATGAGATAGAAACTGCAAAATTAATCCACACAAAGACCAGATGAGTTTGCTTGATAGACAACTTCTCATGGTCAGGGCGTTAAGAAAATCTTTACCTTCTGAGTCCAGTGCGTATTTTTACTTATCACCTGTGCTAAATAGTAAAGAAATGATAAGAAAAGATACCAGATGTGTGTTGAATCCCAGAGAAAAATGGCAAAGAGGTTAATAAAAGTTGCAAAAAGTAATCCAACCCTTTATACTAGAGAAGACGTACTCTACGCCAAACTTATTAAAAAAGCAAACAAAAAACCAAAAAATGAAAATCTTTCTTGATACTGCCGTATTTGAAGACATCTATAAGTTTAATCAAACAGGTCTTATTGACGGTGTGACAACAAACCCATCATTAATACTCAAGAGTGGTGGAGATCCAGTAGAGACAATTAAAAAGATATCGGGCGAGTTCCCATTCTTTGAATCTATATCAGCAGAGGTAGTCGCAGATGACGCTCTTGAAATGGTAAATCAGGCACAAGCGTTCAAAGACATGCAGAACGTGACCATCAAAGTGCCACTAACAGTAGAAGGTTTAAAAGCATGTAAATTATTGTCAAGTGATGGATTTACTGTGAACGTAACACTATGTTTCTCAGTTGCACAGGCAATACTAGCAGCAAAGGCAGGAGCTACATATATTTCACCATTTGTAGGAAGGGTTGACGATAATTCATTTGATGGTTTAGGGTTAGTTGGAGACATTGCGAAACTATATAGAGAACACATGTCAAGAACTCAAGTTCTTGCTGCATCACTCAGAAATGTGAAAGATGTTGCAGATTGTTTCTCAGTNGGAGCAGACGTTGTTACCATGCCCCCTGCTATATTTGGCAAGATGTANAATCATATTCTGACCGACAAGGGATTACAATTATTCCAAGACGATTGGAACTCAATCAAGAAAGACTAATGGCATTATCAGAACAGACATCAGAGAGTCTAAAAAAGGCTGAAATACATCTTCGTGACGCACTTGCTTTTGCAGCGAGAGTAGAGAAACCTTACATTGTAAGGGAACTTGGTAGTATAATTGCTCATTTAGATAATATTCAAGCAACAGATTGTCTATTTGATAAGATGAACACTGCTATTGATAGGATGGAGAAGGAACAAGAGAAAGATGAATGACTTAAGATATCGTGATGAACGTATGGCAATACGCCAACAAGCATTTCTTTCCTTAAAACAATTCAACACTCTCGAAAATGTCCGTCACCTCTACGAATTCTGCCACTTGTGGGTATCGCAAGGTAAAACCGATACCAGAGGAATCAAAGAAAGTTTTCTTAGATACAGAGAGAACTGTGGCAATCCGTGAAGGTTCTATAGTCAGTGTGCCCGAAGTCTTAGGTGGTAAACCACTAGAAGGTCGGGTTCTTTTTATAGGAGACACACCCAACAGAGGATTAGATGGTAGAAAGCTTTCTACATATTTTACAGTATGCTATAATGAAGATACACTCGGAAGTTTATTAGTTTTTGACTTTGAGTGGCACAAAATAAAAGTAATTAGGTATTAATTATGTTTACAATATACGGAAAAAAAGAATGCCCTCGATGTTATCAGGTAAAAACCGTGTTTGAGATGTTAGGTAGACCTTATGTGTATAAGGAACTAGACAAAGACTATACTACAGAAGAATTTGAAGCCAAGTTCCCCAATGTCATTGCCTTACCTCAAGTGATGATGGATGATAAGGTTATTGGTGATGCAAACCAAACCTTAAAATATCTAAAAGAACATAGGGTTTACAGTAATGATACCTAGTGACATGGACATAAATAAGGGCATAGAACTTATACTCAGAGGAGAGAGGCAACCCAAACCAAAACAAACACCAAAGTTCTTCGATATTAAACTCTCCCTATTTGGTAGAGAATTTAGATTATCGTTGGATATAAAAAAGAAAACCAGTAATTAGCCTTGGGAGGAATCCAATGGAAACAACAGTAATTCTTGTAATATTCAGTATGATGTGCTTTACATTTTTGATATTAGGTGGTATAATTGGCTGGTTAGCC
>FUFK010042757.1_pt1 | contig 10108 bp, 20 predicted proteins | sample 1021851 | NCBI WGS metagenome assembly FUFK01 (sample SAMEA51879418, study PRJEB19060) | metagenome | reverse complement strand
AAAACAAAGACACCCTTCAGCATCAAAGTATCCAGCCAACCACGCTAGTTGATTATTACTAACATTTATAACAGGAAATCTGTAATCAGGTTTTATTACAATATCTATGTTTTGTTCTTTCATAATCTTTTTTACAACATCTCTTTTTTCTATCAAAGAAGGATAAACTCTTTGTACAAAATGTCTAAAATTATCACCACAAATAGACACCACGTATTGTTGTTTGTGTTTTTTCTTTTTCTTTTTAACTTTACCAAGTTTTACATCGTATAAGTTAGCTAATTCTTTTATTATATTTTTATCAATTAAACTTAACTGATAGTATGGGTTTTTGCCTTTAGGAGTTTTAAAAGAACCATCGCCATCAGCCATGCCTGCATGATAAGCCCAGAACCCTGTCACTTGATCCATCCTAGCGTCTATTCTAGTGTACTTATCCTCAAATAAACTTAATTGTTCTCCTCGCATTATTCTACCATCTCTTTTCGCATTTTATATTCATCCATGTTAATAACATTATCAGGAGTTTTATCTGAATAGTGATCTATAATTTGTTGTATCTTGGGTAGTTTGGTATGTGCCCAGGGCCATATGTTTAAACATACCCAGTAGGCATCTCTAAATGTACAACGCCACTTCCATTGCATTAGATACTTGGTCCCGTCTTTGCGTAAACCTTTTCTNGGTTTTTTAACTACGGTTCCAACACCTAATATTTCATGAAGCCAACGTATTACAGATTCATCAGTCATGGTAACTTCCATACTGATACGTTGTGAGTTAGATATTCTATAACCTTTGCCGTTGTGTTTCTTTTTCTTCTCTGGTCGTTTAGTAAAATATATACTACCTTCTCCATCAAAGAGTCCAGCAATGTATGCTGCATCAGTTTCTGCTATCATTGTTATCTTTCTTTTTTAATAATTTAATTGCACCCACCGGGTTAGGTTTCTTTTCCATGCCACCATAAAAAGCAGCACCAACGTTAATGAAGTCTGTTGTTGTGCAATGACTTAAGCAAAGGGTGAGTATCAAAATACTCATCAAATTCTTTATCATGGACTTCTCCTTTTGAGTTACAAACGGTGCACTGCATTACAGTGTCATTTGCAGGGTTTGCAGCTTTGTGTGTTTTAACAAAGCCGTTGCCCTGACAATTAGGACAGATCTTTTTTTGATTTGTCATTTGATTCTATAGGTTTAAGTGAGGCTAAAATAGCTACCACTTGCACTACTTCTGCATATGGTTTTGCCATCAAATATTGTAATAATTGTTTTCTTTGTTCTTCAGAAATTTTATACATTATTTTTTCTCCTTCATCTTACCATTTAGTTTCTTTGCAGCTTCGTTTGCTACGCATTCGACTGTCTTTGATATTGACAATTTTGCATTGGGCAATAATATCTTCGACAATTTTTCTAAAGTAGAGTATGTTTCTTTTGTTAGTGAAACATTTCTGTATTTACTTATATCGGTCATGTGTTCCTTTCATATATTAATGATGACAATATAGGATATTAATTTAATAAGTCAATGACTAAATTTGCAATTTTTATGTATCTATGTGCTGCTGCACCTAACCTAGATTGTAGACTAATTCAAACAGAATTTAACTCATTTAAAGATGAGTATGAATGTGTCCGTTATGGGTATAAGCATTCATTAGAATTAATAGAAAAGTTTGGTCCAGAAGACGTTAATAAATTATCTTTGTACACAAAATTTGTTTGTACACCTTACACTGAAAAAACTATTTAATCCATTTCAAACCCTGTAGTTTCCGTGCACGTACTCCTACAGAGCCAAAGGCTCCACACCTCCACGGTTACTTACCGCTTCTTAGGTTGCCGTACAGGGACTAGCGCGAGGCGTTGTATGGACGGAGGTCCTTTTCATATCATCTACACATACAACCGATCATGGCACTGCCATCTTCCATTATATGTAAATTCAGTGTATCAACATACCCAGTTAATTTTAATCTAAGTATGTCACATAAGTCAAAACAACTAACGTCGTTTGTCAAAACTATTCCATCCAATATCTGTTTTGTTACTGGTATCAGTTGATACAGACCATCGTTTAATATTATCAGGTCCATTTGCAAACTCCTTTACTTGCTTGTACCAAAGTTTTTTATACTTTGGGTTTTTAGTTTTGTTCCAAAGATTAGCTAGACTATCTAGATCTTTTGTCATCACCAGTTCTATTGCCCCAGTCAACTATTTTTTTAATACCTGGACCCAACATTTTTACATCAACACCATATGGACGCCATGCTTTTTTCATTATGTTAAGTTCCAATACAAAGTTAGTCCATTGTTTTTGTGTTATACCTTCAACGTTAAGAGTTATTTTTTTCATTCTTTAGTTCTTTCATTCTTTTAAACATTCTCTGTAAATTAAACACACTACAATTTAAAACATAAAATGCAACGTCATCTCGCATTTCTTTTTGTTCTTCAAAAGCTTTTGCTTTGTTTTCGTCAATTACAGATTTAATATCATCATTTATTTCTGTCATAGTTTTTTCTTTAGTTCTTTCAAATATTCTTCGTTATCTTTTTCTTGTTGAGTTCTAATTATTTTAACATGTTTACGCCAGGCCCATGCATTAAGTTGACCTGCCCATTTCATAATAAAATGTAAACTTTGATATACGAATTTATCGAACATATTTTCCTTTCTTTCTTTTATATAGGATAACTTGGGACATTTGTCAACTATTTTTTTCTCCCTTGACGGTTATATTTTTTATACGATCTTTTCTTTGATTTATTTAGGTTTTTTGTATGTCTACCTGGACGTTTACGAGGNTTTGGACGTGGTACNAAGTGGACAAACTTTTGCCTAGCCATCTTTCCATTCTTTTACAAAAGGCTCTGCATTTTTTGGTCTAGTTATATGTGGTATATAACTTATCTTACCATTTACATGTTGTTCTAAATCGGTTCCACATGTCATACATCTAAATATTTCAGGAGTTAGACTAACTAACATCGTGTATTCTTCACATGTTGGGCACTTACCATTGACTATCTCTGCCTGTATTTTCATTCTACAACTTTACCACCAGACCATTTCATCTCTGGTAGTCCTTCNGTGTATCTTTTACCATCAAAAGTTAATACTTGTTTTCTGTTTGAATCTGATTCGTGATAACTTACATGAACCCAGCCCCCTGCAGGATCGTCCTTGTCGTAGTACTCCATGATCAGCTGGTCAAAATCTACGTTATTTTGTAGCCAGTAGGCTGTCTGAATGTTAGGCACACCAAAAATTTCTAGGTCAACGGCCTGCCCCTTGGCGTGCTGCGAAGTTTTTTTGCTGCCGATTGCTTCACATAATGCTTCGCTACGATAGCCGCTGGTAATCGTAACGGGCTTGCCAAAATGAGCCCGTAGCGGTTCAAGAACCTCATAACATAAGTCACCTAACGCTTTAATCTCACCAGATCCTGGTGTATTATCAATGCCTCTACGTTGAGCAGTCATTGATTTAGTCATCTCTTTAAGAGTAAAGTGTTTTGAAAGTTGCATTTTAATTTGCTAGTGGATTACTATTAGATATTTTTAATTCTTCTATTTGTGTTTTTAAAATTTCAATTTGTTTTTCGTTTACTAATGTTTTTGTGTGGCTGTGGTTTACAGAACCATTTATTTCATCAGCAAGTTTGTTTACTTGTTCTTGTAATACAGCTATCTCTGCAGAAAAATCTTTTACATTTGCAGATTCTAATGCATCCAGTTTTGTAGTGATTTCACCGTATTTAACAAAACCACCACCAATAGCTGCTAATACACCTATTAATGCTGCTACACCTGCTAATTGTTCTTTTATTTTACCCATTTTGTAAAACCTGTAGTTCGTTTATCAAATTCTGTCTTCTCTGTAAAACATTATTTAATTGTTGTTTTTTAATAAAAATAGGGTCGCTTTGTTTATATTCAACTAAATCTTGTGTGTATATAATACGATTATCCTCGATATTTACTTGATCTTCGTATATAATTTTTGGCTCATAAAAAGGTATATTATATGCTTCCAGAAGATTACCTGAAGACATTATTTTTAATTTTACTAAGTTTTTCAATTGTAAATTTTTGTCTATATTTTTAATTTTTTCATCTATTTTATTTAAAACATCAGTGAGTTCAACGGTTCTTGTTTTTTCCGATTGTACTTCTTTTTGTTTTTCATTACTCTCTTCCTGAGCATTGGCAGTCTCAGTAGCTTCGCTATTGGATTCTTCTTTTTCTTCATTAACTTCCTCTGGTTGTTCATTTTCTTCTTCTGTAACAGCTTCAGTAATCATTTCAATAGGTTCCTCTTCCTCTGATTCCTCCTCCGTAAACATTTCAATTATCTCCATAACAGGTTCTTCTTCCTCTTTTTCTTCTTCCATAACTATTTCTTCAAATATAATTTCCTCTTCTATTGCTTCTTCTTCTGTAATTTCCATCATAACAACCATGACTGGTTCTTCCATTTCAATAGGCTCTTCTTCAATAGTTAGTTCTTCAAACTGAAACTCTTCTTCTAACTCTACAACATTTTCTATTTCTTCAAACTCTGTAATTAGTTCTTCAAATATATCTTCTATCTCTTCTTTGATAGCTACAGGTAATGGTGAGTATAATATATCTAGTAGTGTTGCCTTTAGTTCTGCACCTAATAAGTTTGGTCCAACAGGTGATGTAGAGTTTGGACTATTACCATCTATACCTTGCCACTGCCACTCCCACTTTCTTGCACCTTCACCTGTATGTGTAACTGTATCTGTATAAGTAAAAGTATTATTGTTATACCCGGAATCATTATTTCTGTTTTGTGTAACTGTTGCAAGTTCAGTATCATTCTCATCTAATATCGTAACTGTTGTAGAATAACTGTCCCTGCCGCTTGTTGCCTGACCACATTGACTTGATGAACCAACCCACTCACAGTTTTGTACTTCTGTCTTTGATGTAAGTGTAACACCACCATCTAAACTATCTGTTGTAGTAGTGTGATCTCCTGCAGATATATCTAATAAGGTTCCAGATGCAGATACTGTTCCTGTTCCTTGAGCTTCTAACTCATTATAGTTTGATGAATAGTCAGTAATATTGTTAAGAGTAAAACCATTAGAACTGTTAATACCATCTATTGTGCTATTGGAGTGTTGAACACTGGTTTGTCCTGTGCCGGCGTTTGGTAATAAATTACCTGTCGTTGCGGTTTCTGTTAAACCAGTTGTATGGATTAACATCATCAGCAAATTTATTAATACGATAAACCGCATAACCAGCTCCCATTATCATGATTATTAACCAAATCATTCTATTATTAATTTTTTAATACTTTTACTACCGTCAATATTATCCTCTAATTCTGCGGAACCTTTCCAACACTTGTAGGTAACTGATTCAGAAAAAGTTCTCTCTGCTTCACGTTTTCCGCGAAGGCATATCGCCATTGAAGGTTGCAAACGTGCCTCTTTAATTTCTCCATTAACAAACATAAGTAGTCCTACAACAGCTTCTATCATTGTGAACCACCGTTTGTATATTTCATTTCTCTATTTTGATCCTTTAATTTTTCGATGTCTACTAAAACTTTATCCATTTGTTTTCTTAAAAATTCTATGTTTACTTTGTTCAACGCCATAGATTCTATGTGTGCNTTNANTTTATCCGTAGTCTTGTAAAGATCTTCGATCATCATGAACTGCTCAGAATCAGCGGGCAATGAACCCAGTTGTCCACGTGGCCATTTGATTCTAAACTCTGTGTTTTCAGTTAAATCTTTTTGCATTAACTCTACCTGCGTACTAAGTTTGTTTTGTGTTTCAATAATACCGAAATAAGCCCAGGTCCCAATTGCTACCATCGTGATCAAAGACACTACGGTCTTCATCGGCATCTGCACCCGTGCTTCGTCTGATATATCTAAAGGTTTCTTACTCATCATGCTCCATTAAATAAATCTTCTGGGGAAACTTTCTTTTTCTTTTTTCTACCCATATACCAATCACCAGGTTCATAGTCCCAACGTTTACCGTGATGACCTCTCATATCTGCCCACCACATTCTTAATTTAACAACCCATTTAAAAAATTTACTTGGTCTAGCCATTATTTAGGTGTGCTCCAGTTCACTGGTTTTTTCTTTGGTAGTATAACTTTATCTATTTCTTCCATTTCTTTTGTCATTTCTTTTATTTCTTGTCTATCAGCTTTTTCTTTTATTTTCAAATTCTTTACNTANGTATCATGATCAGGTCTTAATTTATTGTATTTTTTCCATGCTGCTTTAGCTTGTTTACCTATTTTACCTTCAAAAGGACAAGGTGTGCCTGCTTGTTCCATAGCTTCAAATACTCTTTCATCTTGGCAAAGTATAGCCACAGCTGCAACTTTCATACCTAGTGTATTTAATTCTCTAGATAATTTTATTCTTTCACAGTTTTTATCTCTAAAAGATTTACCACCGGATACACCAAGTCCAAAAGTTTGAACACCTGCTGATGCACCAGATAAACAAACATCAGATCCACTGTTTGTCACTGTGGGTGCTGATGCTGTAGGTGGTGCTGATCTTATATTTGATGTAGAATTATTTGTTGTTGTAGTATTATTTGAGCTACCACTTTGATAAGTATTTGTAGCTGAACTTGTATATCCACCGGTGATTGACGTATTAGATCCTGATGTATTGTTTTGAGTTGTGTTAGGGTAAGCTGGATTAACACAGAATGCTAGTAAACATAATAATACAATTAATGCTCCTGTAAAATAATAGTTCACCTTACAACCCTCCATTATTTACACCAGCATGTCCAACTTCTAAATTTTTTCCAAAGTTTTTTAATTTTTTCAATCATTTTTTTTCTCCTCAATTTCATAGAAGAACTTATCNGTATCTTCTGTTATCCATTTACCTGTGTCTTCTACATTCCATTCATTTGTTTGCACTTTCCAATCAGGAATATTGTCCTTGACTGTAAAAGAGGGTAAGTCCCATATGCATCTATTGTTTGGCTGTGCCGCATAATTACCATCATTTAAAGCAATTATGTGTGCGCACTTGTGTTCGTGCGGTATCTCTGAATGTTCGACGTCGAGTATATTACTCTCTGGATGTGCAAAGTCAACGGTAAATAAATATTTACCATGATGCCATTTTTTATCTTTGCCTATATATTTGCCAGACGTGCCACTTAAAATATCCCAAATATGAACAGAAGGATAATAACTAAAACAATTCCATAACTGAAGTTCATCAAGTCTACGTTCAGGAACACTTTCCGGTCTAAAACCTCTCTGTATGAAGGCAGATATCGGGAGACGATAAAAGACAGCGCCGTTCTCCATAATCGCATGGAATAAAATAGCATGACCTGCAATAGAGCTAAGACCAAAGATAATACAGTCTTCAACTTCTCCATGATGTTTTTTAAGATCATATAAATATTCTCTTTTTATTTGAGCATACTCTGGTGGTATGTTTGCATTTAAATAAGCCATAATAAAACCTCATTTTATTTCTCCCCAGTTTTTACCGGACTCATAGTCTACCTTGTTTGGTATCTCTAAGTCAACTGCGTTCTCCATAATATCTTTTATCTTAGCAGCCTCTAGAGGATTAATAACTGATATATCAAGTTCATCATGTATTTGTATATGTGGTGTAATACCCTCTTTGTGTAATTCTAACATAGCTTTCTTAGTCATGTCAGCAGCAGATCCCTGGATCAATTTATTTAAAGCTTTGTATGTGTAAGCACGCTTGATGCTTGCTCCATATTCCTGCCTTGCTTGATCAAAGGGTAATGCTTTATGCACACCAAAATGATTTGGCTCCCATAAGTGAAACCTGCACAGTCTACCCAGTAGTGTACGAATTTGGCCACGTTGTTGCGCTCTGTTTGACACAGAGTTCATCAAAGTTTTTACAAACGGAACTCTATCGTGATAAATTTTAAATAGCTCATCAGCTTTATCTTTTGATACACCTAGCTCTGCCTGAAGTTTAGCTTTACCCATACCATAAAAAAGCCCAAGGTTAATTGTTTTAGCTTGTGATCTTGGTATGTCTGCCATCTTTGCAACGATGGTATGGAAATCTGCGTTACCATCTTCGTAAGAATCTTTTACACCAAAGACACTTGTATCTTGATCAAGAGATGCATAATGAACAACCAACCTTGGTTCTTGTTGACTGTAGTCAAAGCATCCCCACTCGCAGCCAGACTCGGGTATAAAGAGGGATCTAATCAAAGGACCCAAGTCTTTATTACGAGCAGGAATTTGTTGTAGATTAGGATTAGAATAACTGAACCTACCAGTTACAGTTCCTCCAGTATCCGATCTAATTTGGTTAATATCAGCATGTATTCTACCATTGTGTTCATGTTTTATAATAGTATCTATAAATGTTGTATGTGCCTTGTTTATTTCTCTAGCTTTTGATATACATTGNACCAAAGGATGTTTATGAGTAGAAAGAAAGTTTTTTGTAAATGAAGGNGCCTGTGTTTTTAAAGTTCGTTCGTACGGTAAATTTAACTTGTCAAAAACTTTTGCAATCGATCTGGCTGCCCATATCTGAGTATCTATTCCTGTTTCTTTTTTCACTTGGTGTAGCAATGATTCTTCTTTGGTGGATAGTTCTTTTTTTAATTGATTGGCTGCTGTCACGTTTACCCTCACCCCTAGGAAACGCATATCGACCAGACAAGGAAACAAATCTGTCTCAAGATTAAATATTGCTTCTAAATCTTGATCCAATATTTCTTTTTGCATAACTTTCCATAAACCTAACGTTAGTTCTGCATCACGTTCAGCATAATTACCTACATACATAGCAGGCAATCTCCACATATCAGCTTTAGGATCAACACCCCATTCTTTTGCAGCGTTAGTTAATTCTGTTTCATTTTTACCATGACCTAAGTAATCCCAACCTAAAGATCCAAGATCATATCTAAATCTATTTTCATTTACTAAAGATGCAGCAATCATGGTGTCAACAATCTGTCCGTTAATTTTTATACCCATAGATCTAATCCAACAAACATCATACATTGCATTGTGAAAAATTTTTGTTGAAGTGGTTTTACAAATGTCTGTAAACCATTGAATTACTTTACTTTTTTCTAGATTACCACCACCCTCATGATCGAANGGAAAGTATCCTGAATAACCATCNGTTGCAACTGCAATACCAACNACCTTACCTTTACCAANAACAGAACCNGANCCCATAGTTTTTANTTCTGGGTCATATGTTTCTAAGTCAATTGCAATCTCNTNACAAAATCTTAAGTCAGGAAATTCTGTAGGNTTNACCCATTCTGTNTGTGCATTAAAAATCATTTGTAATCCCTTTCAATNATCATCTCTATAAAATGTATTGCTTTCAATAAATCTTCTTTTCCATTTTTATCACGGTGTCGAATTATATATTTTATAGCACAACCNTCNGGATATAGCAATTCATTCTCTACTACAAACTTACTTGGCTGTATTTTATATTTTTGATAATGNNNNCCNCCATGNTGNTTNTCCCATACATCACTCATAACTTAAACTCCTTTGATTTGTTTTGTGATTTAATTAAGTATAAATTTTTCATACTTCTTGTTATACCCACATACCAAACTCTATATTCTTCATCTTGTTTAGCTGCAGATTTTTTTGCACCTTTTAGTGTGTTTGATGTATGATTCAAAAACAATATTACGTTTGTTGCTTCACCACCTTTAGCTCCATGTATTGTTGATACTTTTATTCTTGCTTCTTTCGTTGGATCTTCTCCATTTAATAATAACAATTGCATATAAGTTATTTGACTCTCTGGTAATTTATCAAATGCATCATACCATTTAAGAGATAGATTCATTGGTCCTTTCATTCTTTCTTTTATTCTTTGTATCTGTATATCAGGTATTGTTATTTTCTTTTGTAGTGAAGACCAGTGTTGAATGTCTTCGTACAAACTTTTACCAATGCTATTGCCTTGTGCTGTATTAAAAAACAAACCTTTCTTTTTTAAATATGTTGGTACAGATTTTAATAGTGATTTAGTTCTAGTTAATATCAACCAATCTCCTGTTGACATGTCT
>FUFK010722145.1_pt1 | contig 10109 bp, 16 predicted proteins | sample 1021851 | NCBI WGS metagenome assembly FUFK01 (sample SAMEA51879418, study PRJEB19060) | metagenome | reverse complement strand
CTCTCGCTGATGCTGTCTGCGTCATATCTTTATGCACATAGTTATCAAGGAAGTCTTGTTGTTGTTTTGTTATTCTTCTGTTGTTGCCATGTGTTGATTTTTCTCCGAACTTTGGCATCCGAACAATTCTCCTACTTTGTTGCCTCCCAGAAAACATAAACTATGAACTGCTGTAAATCAAGTGGGTTGATTGGGTGGTGTGGTGGGGTTAGTATACCCCACACCATACCCCCGTAGGGGGTGTAGTACACTGTAGTAAATAGTTTGTTTAAAATCAATAACTTACAGCAAAAACTTAACTATAGTGTGGCCTAAACTGTACAACTGTAGTAACCGAACAATTCCCTTACAAATAAGGGCTTTCCGAACTACAGTGTGACGAACTACAGTGTACTGTAGTTTGTAGTTGTAGTTCACCCGAACAATTTATCGTGTTTTATGGCAAAAAAAGACCCCAGTAAGATATGGATAAAAAACTTACTGGGGCTGAGTTGTACCTTTACCAATTTATCTTTAACCAACATGGTAAAGGTATGGAGAAAACTATGATTATGATGTCTTAGGATACCACCATTTACCTTTTCTGTCACCAAGTTTATCTGGNNCATAGTTTTNNATCACAGTTTCNTTATTAGTAGCATNATCCCNAGCCTTTTCCAAGAACGATAAGCTAAGACCGAAATCACGATAGCCTTCATCAATCGTATGATAATAAAAGCTTGATGGTCTACGAATGGAATCATAATTCATCTGATAGGTCATAAATGGTTTATCTTCTGAATAGTATTCCATACCTATATAAATACGATCATATAGACCACCATTGACACCCTCGTAATGATCTAGTGCTTCAATACACCGATCCGTAAGATGCCACATACCTACAGGTATAGCATTGCCCTTTTCATATTCTATGTCAGCCACCCCACGAAAGACCAGCTTATAATCTGGCAGATAGAATCCACCCATAGGAATAGCATCTGGGCAACGAGATGACATCTGGCTAACATTTAAGTTAGAACCATACGCCAAGTATAATGTATGATGTTTTTGCATAATGCCCTCCTTTTNGCTAAAATTGAATTACCNTTTATATATATGCAATCATTACATATGTCAAGTAATTATTAATTGTTGACAAACTATTTATTATATGGTAATTTATGGTATAAATGATAATAAGGAGAAAAATAATGAAAGTATATAATACAGTTTGCTTTATGCAAGGTTTTACAATTAACCACGCACACAAAGATATAATGGTTGCAGATGGTATTTTTAGTGTTGATTTAGTTAGAAGAAAACTAAAAGAAAGATTTAAAGAATATAAATTAATGTCAGATCAAGAATTAATGCAATCATTAGAATTTGCCGATACAGTTGATTCAAATGATGAGGAATTTTAATAATGAGAGATAGAGATAGAGAAGCTGAACAGGAATATTGGGATCTTCATCCAGAAGAAGATCAAAAAAGTAGATACCAAAGAGCAAATAAAATAATGGAGTTAATTAAAATGAGTAATGTACACAACGATATAATAAGAGATAGCCTTCATAATGAACTTATGAGTGATAGAGTTGAGGATTTGATTGACTATGTGAGGGATTCAAATCCAAAAGATTATGCAATACTTGAAAAGATTATTTGCAAAGCTATTGTACACAAAATGGAAAACATGGGAGATTAGTGATGATTAGATATTATGTAGAATACAAAGAACAGTATATAGATAAACAACAAAGATATTTATATGTATATGCTAAGTCAAAAAAGCAAATACGAAAGATGTTTTGTGAATATAAAATAGTTGCAATAGATTGTACGGAGTAGGAGTAAAGAGATGATTAGCACAAACAAACTAACAACGATTTATAACTTATGGGGTGAGAGGGAACAACTTCACCCCTTAGAATGTGCCGAAGCTATGTCTTATGATGCTAGACTAAACAAAAAGCAAAAGATTTGGATACATAGATTTATAAAAATTTGGCAATATGCTGATTTAAAAGAATACGAACTAAGAGATTTGTTCGAGTTTACCCCTAGAGGTCGAGATTATCATTACGATATGTACCATTTTATAGAAGATGAACAATATTATATTCAGCAGTCTGAGTGGCATGATAGTAATGACAGAACTATGTATTTATTTAAGGTCATTGCCAGAGAGATTGATGGCGATTGGCACACTAACTTACTTGATGCTATGCGTGAAATTATTAAACTAAAGAAAAGGTTAGGATAATAGAAATAATCTTTGGCATAATATTATTCTTGGCAGTGACTTTTTTAGTCACTGCTTTAGTTTACATTTTTTTTGAGTAAAACACGAACAATTGTTTGGTGCCTCTTAAAAAATTAAATTCCTAAAATTAATTGAGATTGTACAGATTTACCAGAATCATACCTTTTTGTATCGCCCTTTGGATAAGGCATAGCCCGATAATTGATACACTTAGTCAGTAGCTTCTTATCTTTCTTATTCCCGATTATATAGATGTATCTATGTTTTTGTGGTCGTTCTACCACTTCATATTTATCTGGATTGTTCTGTCTTTCTTCTAGTGTTGATTGCTCTGTTATCGTCTTAGAATGCAGATTAGAACCCCTAATTCTCCATTCTGTTCGCTTTGCACTCATACCTGTGTAAATAAAGTTTGTAGCTTGATAAACGTAGCCTACATGACCCTTACTCGTATCGGCATAAGAAACAACGATCTTAGGCTTTTCTAGTAGCTTTAATGATTGTGATATAAGATAAGATGATTGATTCCTGTGATTGTCTTGTAAGCACAAACGATTTAACTCTATAACCTTATCTTTATGTTCTTCTCCACAAACCCCGATACAAAGGCTATGAGATGGTGGAATACCATAAGTAACAACACCGATAAGTGTTGAATCAAAAAATAAGCCAAACGCATCTGTTATATTTGGGATACGCTTGGCATAATGTTTTTCTAATAACCAATTATAGGTTTCTTTAGATTTTATGGGTAAGACCTTTAATCCCACATATGTTCTCCCTCTAGGATCAAAGCATTACCGACTAAAGGCATATTAGCCATAGCACTTGCGATTGTGTTGCCTTTGAACCCATAGATTAAACCTTCCTCATTAACGAGTATTTGCTTAACTTCTTCACCTTTATCATAAAGTTTAGGAGAGTGAACCATTTGCACATAACCCCCNACTATATCNTGTGCTTCATCTAAGCTAGGCTTGTGGTCTAAATCCCAATGAACTGTATAAATAACAGTTTCATCATCTTTNTTTTTCTTTAATTCATCTTTAAATTCAGATGCNTTNACNACTATATTAGTAAGTTTCGANATCATTTATCTACTCCCTTTATATTTCCAACCAAAAAAATTTGGCTTTGATATAGGTTTTAATTTAAATTCTTCTTCTAAACTTTTTCCAGAAACATAGTAATTTTCATTTAACTTGGACAAATCACCGATTAAATGTTCATATCCACCTTCATAATGTTTTTTATTTTCCTCACAGATATATTTAAATAATTCTTTATATCTGCCATTATAAATAGGTGTAGCTAATCGATTCCAAAACTCAAATGGTTTTTTAGGCCAATAAGCCCTTAAATTTTCCATGATGTGATTTCTATTCATCATCAACCTCCATTTCATTAATAATACTTGGTCTTTTTAATGGTAATTCATCTTTATTAATATACCATTCTTTTTGTTTGTATGTTTTAAAACATTTAAACCCTTCACCATATATTTTATCAGACCACATCTGACACTCTTCTGGTGTAGTAAAATGCATAACTGTTAATAAACTATACATAATAACTTGATTAGTCATATTACCTCCTGTTCGCTAATGTGTAATCATTACATAATAACACAAGAAAAGATATAATCAATACTTAATTAACATTATCTCTTGCAGTTGTGGGTATGTACTCACCTCTACTTAATGAACCACCTTCAACACCCAACCAAACCCTTCTACCTTGTCCAGATAGATTATACTTCGCAATTCTGCCACTTCTTTGCAGATGCTGACAATAAGTATTAAGAGTAGATTGCTCTAGATTACGCAATACTTCAGGAGCATCTGGTTCTTCAAGCCGAACAATTATAGAGTTTGTATCGCCCATTTGTGTCAAAGCTCTGCCTTCCTCCTCACATTCACGAATCCAGTTGTATAGCCTATCCACACGCATATCCATTTCAGAACCCGAATGTATTGACGATAATTGTTCGGATTTATCCTCCAGTAATCCTGTAAACATATCCCGAATGAAGTGCTTTATACTCCGATCAGCTGGGCCATTGGACTTCACAACTGCACCATCAAAGAACCTATTTCTATGGTATTCTATGTTCATAGTGTCGGCCATTTTCTTACCGACTTTAGGACTTACACCCCATACTGCATAGGCAAAACGAACACCATCAACCAACGCTGACGTACCTCGAATAAGATTTCTTGCTTCTTCTGGTGTCTTTGGTGGCTCTGTGTCCTTTACTTTAGCCATATGATGACACAACAGGACTGTAGCACCTGTTTCCGAAGAAACTTTAGCCATTAAACTCATCAGAGCAGCTCCTGCTGCAGGGTCTGCATTAACATCAGCATGAACAAACGAAGCTAATGGATCAAATATGATAAGCTTCAGGTTTTTAATCTGCAATAATTGTTCGTAATACTTATCGAATTCTTCTCCACTGTGATAGCTCTTGTCCGAACCTTGTTGCATAATAGGAAACACCCCACCATAATTAGGCAAAGGCACGATCTTCATATCATGCTCGTAGTTAAACCTATCGCCCGAAGGATCAAGCCTAGTTACTCTTCTGTGTATTTCAGCTTCATCATCCTCTGCTGTAAAGATTACAGTATTACCGAACTCATTAACAACACCACCGAAAGATGTTTGCATAGGTTTCCCCGAAGCTATCTTCATAGCTAAATCTAATGTCATCATACCCTTACCAGAATCACCCGCAGCTGCGAATAAAGCAGGCACTCCCAGAGGCATAATGTTACCAATCAAGAACTTTTGTTCGGGTGCATTGTGGTCAAAACGAGATACTAATAGCGAATCATCCAGTAGATTGACNGACTTCTGTGCCTTATGTGAAGCGTCATTTAAGAACTCCCGAACATTAAAGTTTTCTGATATGGCATCAAAAGCATCCCACTTCTCAGGTTTCCCGATTGGTGGCGTTAGCATAGTTACCGATTTAGCGTTAGCTTGCAAAGACAACTGCTGTACAAGCTCTGCAACCCTCTTCCCCGATTTGTCATGGTCAGGCCATATAATAACTTCTTTGCCATTGAGAGGCGAAAAATCGTAGTTAGGAGCTGAATTTTTAGATAACATCCCCGCCCCACCCATATGACAGGTAGCAGTAAACCCCATTTGGTTAAGAGCATCTGCACACTTTTCACCTTCTACCCATATAATACGATCAGATGAAATGATATTCGGTATGTTATATAAAGGTCTAATCTCTGGCATTTTTGGTGTCGGATTGTTAGGAACATACTGCCTAAACTCCTTTTTAGGCTTACCATGTGTATCTGTTATGATGTCACCATTAGCATCACGAACATTATATCTCCGAACAATTGCTATAGTTTCGCCATCAGCAGATAAATAAGTATGCTCACCATCATGGGGTGTATTGATGTCATATCGCTGTGTAAGTGCCTGATTAAATGGATTTGTTGGTGTATACCTCTCCGAATCCCGAACAATTACCTTATCCTCCCCTAGATATTGAGAGAAGTAATCCTTAACTTCTGGTAAGGTCATACCCCGACCCTCCATCATAATTTTTACAATACCACCTACACCTTCACCTCCATTAAAGTCTGTGCCTTGCATGAAGTGTGGACCGGGTGTTATGTCTATTTTTAATGAACTTCCCTCTTCACCCCGAAGTGAACCCAACATAAATTGGGTGCCTCTGATTTTACCATTCGGGTAAGTTTGTTTTAAAACATCTACCTGTACTGAAACAGGAACGCTTTCACTAATTTTATTGACTAATTCTGTAGGTGTAATCCCATATTTAGTCTTGTCAAATGATAGAACACGCATTATATTGTACCTTGTAACCTTTTTTACTTCATTGGGGTGATAACTCTTGCCTGTGTTGTCACCCTTTTTTATTGCCAACAAGTGTTTTGATATTCACACCATTTACAAGTCATGTAATCCCTAGTGTGTGCTATTCTCGGTAACATACTAGAAGATTGTACTGACATAATAATATCAGCTGCTCGATCACTCATTTTTTGAGCTAAGTGTTTATCGAACTTAACAAGCTCATAGTATATCTCACTTGTGTTTTTGTTTACCACTGTAAATAGAGCTGGGTTCTCTGTTAGCTCCATATAAGCCTGATAGACAGCCACTTGAGCTGCATATGTAGCATTTGTTTTAGCCATTCCATTTCTGCAAAACTCCCTAAATTTCTTATCATTTGCACTCTTACACTCCCATAACATAGGATATTTAAGATCAACAGAACCTGAACTACCACATATGACACCATCAATGTGACCTCTGATTTTACCATCAGCTATCGAAAATCCAAATTGTTCGCCATTTTTATCCTCCGTTCTTAAATCAAATCCACTCTGTCTTAACCAATCTGCCATTTGATCCTCTATTGAATGACCAAATTGAAAGATCCTAAGTGTTTGTGCTGAAAAATCTCTNTCTTCATCTATGTCTACTCCCATAAACCTGTATTGTATTTTCCTTGCACACTCTTCACCTAAAGAAGAACCACCTAAGTAATCCCTTCTTTTCTTTTGTTTATTAGCATTAACAATAGCTTTATCTACTGCCAATTCTATTTGATTAATCTCCTTAGAAGGGTATCCCTGCTGATGGAGACTTACGACCTGTCCAACTTTCATATACTTCTTCTAACTCCTTAATTTGCTCGACATTTGCCCCATACTTTATATTACCAGATTCTTGTATGGTGTAAATCAAAGCCATAACTTCAACAGCAGTTAGGTCTTTTAATTGTTTTTCCCAACCGATATTTTTACAGGCTGAAGCAAAACTTTTTATAGCATTTAAAGTTGGGCCGCCTTCTTCATATTCTATTTTTTCCATTAGTGATACGTAACCTTCTTATGATTGTCTTGCACAGCTTCATGCAAGATCGTGACTTCCATTTTAAGATCTTTGTTAATATAGACATTTGCATGACCATAAACGCAAACCCCACCCATTTCTGTTTCAAACTTTTTAATAACGTCATCAACATATTTATTAAGATTATCTTTATCCACTTCCGACATAGTGCAATTAGATTTTAATTCATGTTCCTTAATAGATTGATCTTTTTTCTGTTCATAAGGATTGTATAGTCCGATAATCATATTAACCATTACATTATTTTTCATGTATTTCTCCTGCGATTGCTGAATATCCACAGATGTCAACCCATGAATCTTTTTTAGTTTCGTGCATTAATCTAGACATTTTTACTGCTATCATGCAAAGAATAACTTGCCTAACTGTTACTTCTTTTTCAAATATAACAGACCACATATCAGCTATTCTCTTATGATTGACATAAGCATCACCATAATCTTTTGCCCTTTCACCATTAACAAGTTGTTCGGCTTCCTTTAAAATATCTTCTCGCTTCATAATTTTTCCTCGCAAAACAAACCACACTCAAAATCATAATTTTTAAGCGATCTACCTTTTGCACCTATGGGTAAATCTTCAAGATTTATTCTTTTACCTTTGTAAAAAACTAATTTAGCACCTATTTTTTTTGATTGCTCTACTCTTTTAGAAAATATATCTGGAAACTTTTCACGTACTAAATTCCAATATGTAGGTGATCCTGCTTTAACACATCCAATGCAATTTGCATTTGGAAATCCATACTTATATATTTGTGGTAGTTCTATTTTTGCACTAGCGATTATATTAAAACAATCTTGTTTTGATATTCTCTCCTCTACTAATATAGGTATTAAATTATCTCTCTCTGTTAATTTAAACCTATCGGCTCTTTTCTTTTCTTCAAATGTAAAACCTAAAACAAGATAATCTGAATTGTTTTTTTTCTCCCACTGTTGTCTAGCTTGTTTCTTCAATCTCATAGTACAAGGAGCACCTGCTATTCCACTCATATATTTATGCTTATTCCATACAGTTTCAGCAGAACAATCTGGAAAATCCTCATTTTTAGCGTATTCTATAGTTATATTTAGCCACTTTTCTACATCATGCAAAAATCTTTGGTTATCTTTGTGTTCCTCTTTTATTGGATTATTAACGACCCTAATTGTATTTTTTTTTCCATATATTTTTAACGTAAAATATGTAGCAACTGCACTAGCAGCACCACAAGAAAACCAAACTGTAATATCTTTATTCTTTAAAATATCTTCTCGCTTTGTCATATTAGATCCCATTTACTTTAACCATATTATCTATGTCAGATTTATTCCACAAATAATTTAGCCAACAAGTTCCTTTATACTTATTCCAAGATANATCAAANAAATTTACATTCATNCCATATTTATTAAGTTGATTGATTTGCTTTTCAGATAATCCATGATTTAACCATCTTTTTGATTTGTTAGCTGCACTTGATGTTTCTATCTGACGTAGAAAATCATCAGCAGATGCCATACTTTGCTTCTTAGTTCCTATAGCTACAGTTCTTAATCTATCATTTCTTTTCTTAACTATTGCCATAGATGTATCNCCCATAGTAGCAATNAAACCAAATCCTTCAAATCCAGATGCCATCATCATATTACCATTACCTACCATATCAACCCAACGAAAAGGTGAGTTCTGCATAATATCTACCTCTGTCATCTCAAAATAAGCTAAAGATTCATCACTTTTTTCAGCGTTAAATACATGACCACACATAGGACATTCTNTTGCATTTAAAGGTAAAANAGAATGACATTTAGGGCAGTTCTTAGTAAGAGCTTCACTATCTCCATTCTTTTCTGTGCCATCTAAATTAATGGTTTCGTCTACAGAACCATGTGTAAGTATGCTCGTTCCAAAATCTAAAACTACACAATCTTTCTTGATGATATTTGGATAGATCTCTGGATCTATTGTTCTAAGACCTCTACCGATCATTTGCACCATTGTAGATTTATATGAACATGGTCTTGTAAGAACGATACAGGACACAGGTGGAGCATCAAAACCCTCTGTCAATACAGCCACATTAACAACAACCTGTATATCCCCAAACTCTAGTTCATGTAAAATATCCTTACGATCTTCTTTTGAAGTTTCTGATGTAACCATATTGGCTTTTATGCCCCTTGTTACAAACTCATGTAAAACATCTTGTGCATGAACGATTGTAGAGCAAAAAACAACTGTCTTTCTATCTTTTGCTTTATCCATCCATTCTTCTACAACCTTTTCATTAATGACTTTCTTATTCATAATGCTCTCTACTTGAGCCATATCAAAGTCATCAACTGTTATTCTTACATCAGATAGCTCTTGCTGAACACCTACATCAATTACAAAGGCTTTTACAGGAACCAAAAACCCTTCACGAATAAGTGTTGCTACCTCTATCTGGTGACAACAATTATCGAATATATCTCTCAAACCTTTTTTATCACCACGATTAGGTGTAGCAGTAAACCCTACAATCTCTGATTCGGGATTATCTAATCTAACTTTTTCTATAACTTTACGATATGTTCTTGCAACTGCATGATGACTTTCATCAATCACCAACATATCTATAGGATGTAATTTGTTAAGATTGTTATCCCTAGATAGTGTTTGCACCATTGAAAAGATGACATTACCATCCCAATCTTTAACAGTGCCATCTACAATAGACGTTTTGATCTTAGGATTAACTCTAAGAAACTTAGTATTATTCTGTGCAACTAATTCATCTCTATGTTGCAATATTAAAACATTTTTATTCTTTTTAAATCTCTCTCCTACTAAAGCTGACAACATAATTGTTTTGCCAGCCCCTGTAGGTGCAACGACAATAGTATTCTTATACTTGTCTAATGCTTGAGATGCTGATGATACAGCTACCTCTTGATATGGTCTTAACATCATTTGTAACCTCTTT
>FUFK010073834.1_pt1 | contig 10109 bp, 9 predicted proteins | sample 1021851 | NCBI WGS metagenome assembly FUFK01 (sample SAMEA51879418, study PRJEB19060) | metagenome | reverse complement strand
ATAATCTTCAACGGCATCCTCGTTAGCCACATCTTTATTTCTACCAATATTTACTCCTATCGGACATTTGCAGCGAAGTTTTGAAAGCCTCGAGGCAACGGCATCCGATCCGTCATTATTAAATCCCATTCTGTTTAACAGAGCCAGATCTTCCTCAAGGCGGAAAAGACGCGGTTTCGGGTTACCTACCTGTGGCCTTAGAGTTACTGTCCCTACTTCTATAAAACCGAATCCCAATGACTCAAGCGGTTCTACAGCCAATGCATTTTTATCAAAACCGGCAGCCAGTCCGATCGGACCCGGAAACTTCAGCCCGAAACGCTCAACTGCGGGCCAATCTCCCGGATTGAATACTTTACGGGCAAATTGTTTCGCCTTTTTGGTCGAAAGCGCGAATCTGAGCGATTTAAGCGCCGCTTCGTGCGCATGTTCGGCGTCTAAACGAAATGCCGCAGGTCGAATAATCTTTTCCCAAACTAAACCCATTCCGCAATATCAATCATAAGCCATAGCCTTGTGTCAGAAAAATCAAAACCTATCGAATTGAAGTTTCGCCAAAGGTTTGCTAGCATTTGCTCTCGAATGATAGACGAAGCAAATCTCGCCGAAAAGTCGCGAATAATGGACGAAGCCGCGATGGAGCGGGCGATTTCGCGTCTCGCCTCTGAAATTGTTGAAAAAAACAAAGGCGCAAAAGATCTTTATTTGGTTGGAATCAGACGACGCGGGGTTCCGCTTGCGCATCGAATTGCTGATAAAATCGAACAGCTTGAAGGCGTCAAGCCATTATTTGGCACGCTGGACATCACGCTATACCGCGACGATCTTTCGACGGTCGGGACTAATCCAATCGTCAACCGTACCGAACTTGCTGAGGACATAGATGGCAAGGTTGTAGTTCTCGTTGATGATGTTCTCTACACGGGACGGACTATTCGGGCAGCTTTGGATCAATTGATGGATTTTGGCCGCCCGAGAAAAGTGCAATTGGCGGTCCTGATAGATCGAGGCAGAGAACATCGCGAGTTGCCTATTCAAGCCGATTTCGTAGGAAAAACCGTGCCGACAAAACAATCTGAAATAATTCGTGTAATGTTAAGAGATTTTGATAATGAAGAAGGGGTCGGTATTTTCGAAAGACCGGCATGATATTAAGCAAGGCATTGGCCTTGCTTTTTTAATGTCTGATTTGAGTTATCAGACTATCATCAATCACCGAATTACTTAACGCAACAAAATGGAGAAACCGTTTCGCAGGAGAGACCTTTTGGGAATTCGCGATCTTACGGCCGCTGAAATTACGGGCATTCTCGACACGGCAGAAAACTTTCGCGAAATAAATACCCGCGAAATAAAAAAGGTCCCGACGCTTCGCGGTAAAACAGTAATAAACCTTTTTTTCGAAAATTCAACACGAACGCGCACATCTTTTGAACTTGCCGCAAAACGCCTTTCCGCTGACGCCGTAAATATAAGCGTTGCTTCATCAAGCCTAAGTAAAGGAGAAACCATAATCGATACTGCCTTGAATCTGGATGCAATGCAACCCGATTGCATTGTCGTCCGCCACGGTTCAGCCGGTGTCCCGCACCAGCTTGCTAAAATCAGTAAAGCTGCCGTAATCAACGCCGGTGACGGAGCGAATGAACACCCTACGCAGGCCTTGCTGGACGCAATGACCATACGCGAACACAAAGGTAAGATCGAAGGGTTGAATGTCGCTATTATTGGCGACATTCTGCATAGCCGCGTTGCGCGCTCGAATATTCACCTGCTGACCAAGCTCGGAGCAAATGTCAAAGTTGCCGGCCCCGGCACACTTGTTCCATCCGAAATCGAACATATTGCTGAAAATAACCTTTTAGCGGCAAGTAACGTGGAAGAAGCCATTTCGGGAGCTGACGTTGTGATGATCCTTCGCATCCAGCGGGAAAGGCAGGATTCGGCTTACTTTCCAACACTTCGCGAATACGCCATCCATTATGGCCTGACAAATGAAAGGCTGAATCTTGCAAAACACGATGCCATCGTCCTACATCCGGGACCCATGAACCGCGGCATCGAAATCGCCTCCGAAGTCGCCGACAGTTCCCGATCGCTGATTCTGGACCAGGTCAAATATGGGCTTGCCGTCCGAATGGCAGTATTATATCTGGCGACCGGTGGTTCACCGACACATTGATTTTTATGCGACTTTTGATTACTAACGGACATTTGATTGATCCGGCTGAAGGACAAAATAGTGGGAAAAATGTCCTTATCGAGGACGGACGCGTTTCGGCCTGGCTTTCGACCTCGGAGCAACCGCCCGAGGATTGTCAAATTATTGATGCAAAAGGTCTTGTAGTTGCACCCGGCTTTATCGATATGCATGTTCATCTCCGGGAACCCGGTCAGGAACATAAGGAAACGATAGCAAGCGGTGCGGCGGCAGCTGTCGCCGGCGGCTGGACATCGGTGTGCGCAATGCCGAATACAACTCCGGTAAATGACAACGCTGCAATAACCCGCTACATAATCGAACAGGCCGAACGTGCCGGATTTGCCAACGTTTTCCCAATCGGCGCCATAACAAAATCAAGCGAAGGTGGCGAATTGGCTGAAATGGGTGAAATGAAGGCCGCCGGTGCTGTCGCCGTTTCGGATGATGGCCGCCCAGTCCCAAACGCCGGAATTATGCTCCGTGCAATGCAATATGCCAAAGACCACGGTTTACCTGTAGTTGATCATTGCGAAGATAAATCTCTGTCCGCAGGCGGAGTAATGCATGAGGGCAAAATTTCGCTTTTACTCGGACTGAAGGGAATGCCGGCAATAGCCGAAGAACTTGACGTTATCCGTGATATCCTGCTTGCCCGCGAGACGGGTGCGCACATTCACATTGCTCACATTTCAACTAAAAACGGAGTCGAAGCGGTCAGGCGTGCAAAAAATGAGGGCATCCCTGTGACCTGTGAAGCTGCGCCGCATCATTTTACACTTACCGACAAAGATGTAATCGGATACGACACTAATTTCAAAATGTCTCCGCCTCTGCGAAGCATCGAACATCTGCAAGTTTTAATCGAAGGACTCAGGGACGGCACCATCGATGCTATTGCTACCGACCACGCACCTCACCATAGAGACGAAAAGGCTCTTGAATTCGACCGTGCTCCTTTTGGAATTACAGGGCTTGAAACTGCCATCGGGCTTGCATTTTCCGAATTGGTACACAAAGGAATAATTGACCTTCCAAGATTAATTGAACTCTGTTCTACAAAACCCGCTGAAATCTTTAAATTGAAAGGACGCGGGACACTAAAGCCCGGTTCAATCGCTGACGTTACAATTCTTGACCCGCAGGAAGAATGGACCTACAGTAATCTGGAATCGCGGTCAAAATCGCGGAATTGCCCGTTTAATAACAGAAGATTTACAGGACGTGCAGTGATGACTATCGTCGGTGGACGGCTGGTATTCGACGCCCGCCGGAATAATACCGGCGACCGCGCGGTCACAACTGACGCATAATTCGTAAAGATAATTACAGACTTGAATAATTTTTCTATATGGAATTTCTGGCAGATCCCAATATCTGGATTGCTTTTGCTACCCTTACGGTTCTCGAACTGGTTTTGGGCATAGATAATGTCATTTTCATCTCTATACTTGCAGGTAAACTTCCTCCGTCGCAGCAGGCACGCGCACGCTTTATCGGTCTTGCGCTTGCATTAGGCTTTCGGGTAGTACTTTTGTTTTCACTTTCCTGGGTAATGACCTTGACTGAGCCGCTTTTTTCACTATTCGAACATAGTTTTTCAGGAAGAGATCTCATCTTGCTGGGCGGCGGTCTTTTTCTGATGGCGAAGTCAACGCATGAAATTCACACTTCTTTGGAAGGAGAGGCAGGCCACGCCGTCAAAAAAGTTTTTGCTTCCTTTGGTGCCGTTGTTGTCCAAATAGGTCTGCTGGACATCGTATTTTCGCTTGATTCGGTAATTACCGCTATTGGAATGGTTGACAAGGTGCCTATCATGATAGCGGCCGTAGTTGTATCGATCATCGCTATGATGCTTTTCGCCGGTTCGATTGGCGCATTCGTGCAACGTCATCCGACGGTTAAAATGCTCGCGCTTGCTTTCCTTCTTTTGATTGGCTTCACTCTTATTGCCGAAGGGCTGACATTACATATACCTAAAGGTTACATTTACTTTGCAATGGCGTTTTCCGTAATGGTCGAATTTCTCAATATGCGAATCCGTTCACGTGGAAAACCTGTAGAATTGCATAACCCTTATTTGCCGGCGGATTCTCAATCAGAAACCGCTGCATTAAAATAATAAACCGATGAAAAGCATTTTTGCAGCAATAATTCTTTCCGCAACGGCAGTCGCGGCTCAGACCGGCATACGTTCTGTAGATTTCAAGAACTTCACTTATCAGCCATACTGCGTCGGAGATGCACCTGAAACCGTGGCAGTTAAAGATGGTGAATTCTCGCGTGAAACACCGCAGGACGGTTGGGTTGACCGTTTCTTTTTCAAAGTGCTTGAGATTGCTTACGGCGATCTTGATTCGGACGGACGTGAAGAGGCTGCGATCCTTACGGTTTGTAATACAGGCGGAACCGGCAATTTTACCGAAGCTTTCATTTACCGTCTCCAGGGCTCGAAGCCTGCTCTAGCCAGCCGACTTGCGGGCGGAGACCGTGCCTACGGTGGTTTTCGTTCATTGAAGATAGATAAAGGATTATTGATTGTCGAAGAGTACAGTCCCGGTGAAAATGGAGGTGCCTGTTGCCCGGAATTTATCCTGACAAAACGTTACAAACTCATCAGGTCGAGGCTTGTACAGACAGGTGCGGTGACAAAGCGTGATGTCCTGCCAAAACAAAGAATTACTTTTGCGAGAGGAGCAAATTCAAAGACAATAACCCTGCGAATACCGGCCGGAGAATCAATTGGCCTGGTACTAGGTGCCCGACGTGGCCAGAAACTGATTGTATCAACCGACCCGCGTTTTGCTGAAGTATGGCTTAACAATGACGCTGAGATAAAAAAGCTCGAGAGCGGATTTGAGGCAATTTTAAGCAATAGCGGAGACCAGGTTGTCGAGGTCCAAAACATTACAAAAGCCTTTCGCGTAATTACAGTAAAAGTAAGAATCGACTGATGCTGTCGAGTTACAGGTTTCTTTTTTCAAGCCTTTTCGGCTCAGATTACTCAAAATGAAACGGAAAAATCTTTTTGCTGCCTTTTACCTTATTTGTTCTTTATTGTTGTCTCCTCTTGTTTTGTTTAGCCGGCAGATCCCGGAGCGTTTCGACCTGGCAATAAATAATGCCCGCATCATTGACGGAACAGGAAATCCCTGGTTTCGGGGATCGATTGGTATTCGCGGCGGTAAAATTGCCAGAATCAGCCGGGAAGAAATAACAGCCGCCGATAAAATAATTGACGTTGGCGGTTTGATAGTTGCTCCGGGTTTTATTGACGTCCACGCGCACACGGAAGATATTTTTACAAACCCGACAGCCGAAAATTTTATTCGAATGGGTGTAACTTCCCTGGTTACAGGCAATTGTGGTGGCTCGGCAACTGATATACAAGAGTTTCTGGGTAATTTCACCAAAACGCCTCTGGCAATCAATCTGGCAACTTTAATCGCTCACGGCTCCGTAAGAGCAAAAGTAATGGGCCTGGACAATCGCGAACCAACTCCGGAAGAACAAAACCAAATGAACCAATTGGTGGAAAAGGCTATGCGCGACGGAGCTGTCGGCCTCTCGACCGGATTGATTTACGTACCCGGCACATTTGCCCGAACAGAAGAGGTTGTGGGACTTGCAAAGATCGCATCCCGCTTTGGCGGAGTTTACGCAAGTCATATCCGTAACGAAGGTAATGAAGTCTTTGACGCAATCAAAGAAGCAATTAACATTGGCGAGGCGGCTAATATCCCGGTGGAGATTTCGCATTTCAAAATTTCCTCCCGGGCACTCTGGGGACGAACACCCGACACAATTGGGCTGGTAGAAGAGGCACGTAAACGCGGGCTGCAAGTGACGGTTGACCAATATGCTTACACAGCCTCTTCAACCTCTTTGGATGCACGTTTGCCCAATTGGGCGATTGCGGGAGGCCGCGAAGAAGGCAAACAACGCCTGGCCAACCCGGAAACACGCAAAAAGATCATCGAGGAAATGAAGCAGGGCCTTAAAAAATCAAAGTTCAAGGATTATGAGTTTGCCTATGTCGCAAGCTATCGCGCAAATCCCGAATTTAACGGCAAAAACATTAAGGAAATAACGAAGACTGTCCGTGGAAAAAGCTCTCTCGATGCGCAGATTGAACAAATTTTCGAAATGTATGAGAAAGGCGGGGCACAAATGGTCTATCGAGTGATGGACGAAACAGACGTGCAAAACATTATGCGTCAACCATTTACAATGATTGCGTCGGACAGCGGCGTACGGCGTTTCGGTTCGGGCGTTCCTCATCCACGCGGTTATGGAAATAATGCACGTGTTCTCGGCCGCTATGTTCGTGAATTGAAATTGTTGTCGCTGGAGGATGCGATTCGTAAAATGACCTCGCTCCCCGCACAAACATTCAACTTACGGGATCGCGGTCTTTTAAAAGAAGGTTTTGCGGCCGATATTGTCGTTTTCGACGAAACAAAGGTATCTGATCTCGCAACCTTTGAAAATCCGCATCAATATGCGACCGGTTTCGCCTATGTGATTGTTAATGGAGTAATTGTTTTCGACGGTGTAAAGATGACAGGCCAAATGCCGGGTCAGCCTCTCTTCGGCCCGGGGCGAAAACTATGAATCCAGAATACTTCCAAACTCTGCAGGAACGGGACTTTCAAAGTTTACGGTTTCGCCTGAAACAGGATGCCTAAAGGACAATTTTGCGGAATGCAAGTACAAACGAGCGGATTTTCCTCCGCCACGTATCTCATCTCCTACAATCGGATGTCCGATTTTTGACAGGTGAATTCGAATCTGATTTGTCCTGCCGGTAATGCAGAGTATTTCGAGCAGTGTCCGCCTGTTCCCTCGCTTTATTACTGAAAATTCGGTTATTGAAGGCTTTCCGTCAGGCTTTACGTCCCATATTTTTTGCTCCGCAAAACGCCCTATTGGCAGCGTGATACGTCCGGCATTATCGGCAACCAGACCTTCCACGACGGCAAAATAACGCTTATCCACCTTTTTTCCGGCAAACTGGCGTGCCAGTGCCCGGTGAAACGACGCATTTTTTGATATTGCAATAATTCCTGACGTGTCTTTGTCCAGTCTATGAATAAGCCCCGGACGTACCGTTGAATGTGAGGTATTGCGGTTTCTCAAATAAAAAGCCACGGCGTTTAGCAAAGTTCCGCTACGTTCAAAATTTGTCGGGTGTACCAGCATTCCTGCAGGTTTGTCAGCAATCAGTACGTCACTATCTTCATAGATAATCTCAAAATCTATAGGCTCAGGACGCATAGCGGTTTGCCGCGCAAGGTCCAGTTCAATCTCTATAAAATCGCGACCACGTACACGAAATCCACGGTTTTCAATCCGCCCATTAACTTCACACCGGCCATCGCGTATTATTTCACGAATATAAGACCGGCTCAGATCCGGAAATCTGTCAAAAAGGTAATCCTCCAGGCGCTTACGGATTACCCAATCTTCAACCACGATTTCAAAACGATTTAACATCAAATACAAATTACCACTTCTTAAAAAGCATAGAAAAATCTTTCAAAATATAAAATTCCAAGCGGTACGATATTACAATTTTGTAACTTCATATTTTTATTACTACAGAATTGTAATAACTGAGTTTCATCAAAAAAAACTATTGTGATAGAATCCGCTTTTAATTCAAATCAGGAACCTCAATGCCGCTAAATGAGTCGAAAAACAATGAGCCGCTAAGAATTGTTTCCGATTTTGGAGTCGAGCTTTCACGCTCATCAGATCTTCGCCATAATGTAAGAAACGCCCTGGAATTAGCCCGAAACGGGCTCGATCTTAGATTTACATTACTCTGCCTTAAAGACCAAACAACAGAAACATTTGAACTTGCTGAGTCTTCCGGTCTTGCTCCGGCAGAATTCAGGCGATTGGAAAAAATTCTGGATAATTCACTATTCAGATCAGTTTTTGAATCCTCAAATTGTGAGATTTTCTTACCGGATAATCTCCCCGGGGACTTTTCGGTTCTTTTTCCTGAAGTTTGCTCCGCAATCGTTGCACCTGTGGCAATCAGCGGTAATCGCTTTGGGATACTCGTCTCAGGGATAAAAAATCCAGATATCGAATCCCGACACTTCACACAATTACTCGGATTGTTTAGTTCGATGATTGCACAAGCGTATCGAATTGAATACGCAGTCCGCGGAGAACGTGAGCGTTTGCGTGAGGAAAATCAACACCTGAAACTGGAGCTCAAACAAAAATATGATTTTTCGCACATCATAGGCACCTCAAATGCAATGAAGCTTGTCTATGAGCAGGTTACTCAGGTCGCCCGCTCGAATGCTACTGTTTTGCTTCGCGGCGAAAGCGGAACCGGAAAAGAATTGATTGCCAATGCAATACACTACAACAGCCTCCGTAGCAAAAAACCTTTCGTTAAGGTAAATTGTGCCGCGCTTCCTGATTCGCTGATTGAGTCGGAACTTTTCGGGCATGAGAAAGGCGCCTTTACGGGAGCAGACCGCCTGAAACGCGGACGATTCGAACTGGCAGAAGGCGGTACGCTATTTCTGGACGAAATAGGAGATTTGCCGCAGCAAACCCAGATAAAGTTGCTTCGCGTTTTACAGGAGCGTGAATTTGAACGCGTTGGAGGTACGCAGACTATTCGGACGAATATCCGGCTTATTGCTGCAACAAATAAGGATCTCGAGGCAGCAATACGAAGCGGCCAATTTCGTGAAGATTTATATTATCGTCTTAACGTTTTCAGTATTTTCCTGCCGCCGCTTCGCGAACGAAAGTCCGACATACTTCTATTGGCTGAACATTTTCTGGAAAAATACGAGCGTGAGCATAATAAAAGAATTCGACGCCTTTCAACGCCTGCAATAGACATGCTTATGAGTTATCATTTTCCCGGAAATGTCCGCGAACTGGAAAATGCAATCGAACGCGCGGTACTTGCCTGCGATTCAAACGTAATTCATGGTCATCATTTGCCGCCGACGTTGCAAACAGCGGAAGTGTCGGGAACGGTGACTGATCTTTCGCTCGAAGCAGCTGTCAAGGCTTTCGAGCGTGGACTGATTCAGGATGCTCTCAAATCAACGCGTGGCAACATTGCCAAAGCAGCAAAGCTTCTCGGTTCGACCGAACGTATTATCGGATACAAAATTAAAAAATATGGCATCGAGCCGGCACGATTTCGAAGATGAAAATACCCGAGCATCTTTTGTCAGGACTTCCGGATCCGGATTCCGCAAAACGCTTTGCCGAGCAATTCGCAGAACGGCATCCGGCAGTTGCAAATAGGATTTTTAACGACTTAGGGTTGCTTGCGGATTTACTTGCCTTAGCCTCTTTCAGCCCGTGGGCGGCATCAACGCTTCTCAGGTATCCGGATTACGCTGTCTGGTTAAAACGCCATAGAACCGGCGAGGGAATCCGCGGTAAAGACGAGCTGCTGGAATCGCTTGCCCGGTTTTCATTGACTAATTCGACTTTGGATCCGTCGGTTCTGCTTTCCCGTTTCAAACATCGGGAATATCTGCGTATTTTTCTGAATGACCTTCGGGGCAGAACTACAATTGCCGAAACTACGGAAGAGCTTTCGAATCTTGCAGATGCAATTCTCGAATACGCGTTCCGGCTGGCACGACAGGAAATGGAAAACAGGTTTGGTCCGCCGATGGAAAAAGGACGACGAGGCCGGCTCAAAATTGCAAGCGCAACCATTGTCTCATTGGGCAAACTTGGCTCCAGGGAACTGAATTATGCTTCTGACATTGACCTTCTTTTTCTTTATTCTGCTGATGGTAATACTTCAGGATCCGGCAATTCAGGCACGGTAAGCAATCGGGAATTTTTCATACGTCTCGCCGGCCGGGTTGCCTCGATCGTCGGTGGACAAAGTCTGGAAGGGGCGGCA
>FUFK010049108.1_pt1 | contig 10109 bp, 24 predicted proteins | sample 1021851 | NCBI WGS metagenome assembly FUFK01 (sample SAMEA51879418, study PRJEB19060) | metagenome | reverse complement strand
AGCCTGACGGTGCAGAAGAGTGGATGTTTAACTCTAAGCAGCACGATCCAAAGCTAGTCACAACAATTATTGATGATTCTAAGCCTACCTTTAATGGTGGGGTTAAGAAGAGATATACACACAAACAGGATGTAGCTCAATTTGCTATTTATCCTCAAGGCGAAGGAGGAAAACTTACAGATAAACAAATTGAATGTATAGAAAAACAAGCTCAAGGTAGAAGCAACGGAATGATGATTGCTGATGCTGGATCGGTTCAAGTAACACCAGCATTGGCAGGGGTTCCAATTGTAGGGCCAGTATTAGCAGGAATATTTTTTGGACAGGCTAGAAAACAAGCTGGTGAAGCCGCAAGTAATCTTGCAGGTCAATGGAATGATTGCTAAGTGGAATTAAACGCTCCTTTTGTTAACGAGCCACAATTAAAAGATTTACCAGAACTAACAATAATTCCTCCTGCGGAAATAATCCCTCCAACTACTTTTGGTGAATTACCTTTTGGTTTTGTTCCTGTTATTGATTTGCCTTGCGTAGTAGCAAGGGATAAAAAGACGGGGACTGGTAGCGAAATGTTTAACGTAGATCCTAGAAATAATTTTGTTTTATGTGATCATGCTCCAGCAATGTATATAGCCCCTGATCTCTATGCTGATATCCAACCTCCTAAACCTGATCAGCCAGTAGAACTTTTAAATGCGTTAAACGATGTAGGAGAGGAAGTGAAAAAGGATGATGGAAAAAACAACGAGAAGACCAATTCCAATGTAAGTAATCAAAATAAAACCTCAAATATTGGTGATCAGTTTATTGCAGAAACATTGCCATGCCCACCATTAGACACACTTGCTAAAACTCCTGTTGGTTCGTTAGGTAAAGGCGGCCTTGCAAGAATAAAAGGATGGAAAAGAAATGAAATTACAGGCAAATGTGAAACAGTTTGGGAAGGGTTAAATCCGTTAGAAATTGCAGGTAATTACGCTCCACAGCCTACGGTCTTAGTTAATACAAGTGCTATTGCAGTAGCTAGTGTCCTTGCTGTTGGTACGTTGCAACCGTATATAAAGATTCTTCAAAAGCAAATACAGAAACAGGTTAAGAAGAGGTCTAAAAAACTTGCAAAAAGTTTATTTAAGAAGAAGGAGAAGATAATGTCCCTTTCTGAAAGGAGAAAGGCTCAGAGGGATCTTCGGAAATAGAGTGAGTATGATCTATTAANGTGTTGGGTTTTGATACAAGTTCTATATCGGCACAAAGGACTTCGTACTTAGTTCCTTTTTTAAACTGCACTCCATTTTTTAAGAGATCTGCACAATGTTTTGCACGTCCTAATTCATAGGACAATCTGGCATCTTCATGTTTTGCCTGTAATAAATTAACAACATGCTTTTGTCCTTCTCTGCACTTTCTTACGCTTTTCCGATCTAGATTAATATTCCAACTTAAACTNATTCCTGGNGANATTGCNAAATTTGTNTTCTCAAATCTNTGNACTGTTTTATACCCACGAATNAATGTTGGNTCGTCGACTTCTCCATCGCCTATTTCGTTCCCATTATCATCAAAAGCACCTTTTACATCCTTAGTTGAATAGATAGGCTCAAGGAAACTGTCAATCTTAGGTAGCCCTCCAGAATAATTGCCAGTCAAAAAAGGCTGAACAACCAAGGTATCGCCTTGGCATTGAACTTGATTTAATGATAATGTATTTGTAAATTGTTTACTTGGCATATTCATTACACCCAAATTAGTTACACTTCCGCTGCTATTACTTACAGGATTATTTGTCATTGTAGTGTCTGCAATTACAGGACTATTTATTAACAATAGTGCTGCAAATAAATATCTCTTCATTGAGTAAATGTTGACATTGTTTCTGTTACAGATTCAGTAATAATATCTCTATTTATTCTTGTAAAACTCTTAAGCCCAGGTCCGTGATAGCTTTCTATCAGATTCGTCGCTGCTCCTTGAGTGTGCATAGTAACCGTAGGTTTAGAATTAAGGTCAATCCCATGATGAGTAGTAGTAACTCCATCTACAACGTGGCTCCCTGTGGTAACGGTGGTGGGTAATAAATCTCCTTGAATATTTAAATTTGTCCCTCCTACTGAATACTCATAGCCAGTTGAATACGTCCACTGTTCTATAAGTTCTGTGGTATTTTGTTTGCTTTCTGTTCTTGCTGTGGTTGATCCAGAATTGAAACTAGGAATAACTGGAACTGCTTGTGCTGGAAGGGATATAAAGGCTATTAATAATAAATAACGCATTAGTCACCTATCGACAATGCACTTGTAATTGAACCAGTTACACTAGTACCAGATTTACCAGGGGTAAGCCCAATAGTTCCACCAGATACGCTAGTAATTGTTGCAGCTAATCCAGTATTATCTCCTCCAGTATATGTAATCGTATCTCCCAACATTGGCAGACTTCCTACAGCCCCAGAACTTAAAGTTGTCGCACTTGGAACATCATCACCTTGCAGAAATGTTTCGCTAAAAGTTGTAGCTGCGCCTGCGGTTGTCTGGGTATAAGAACCTGAGCCATGCGTTGCAGCAACTCCTGTTAGAGAGTTATTTGATGATGCTGGAACGTCTAAATGTCCCATCGTTCCTGCTGTTACTCCAGAGCTACTCATTGAATAAGTTGAACCTATTCTTTTTGCATGAGAATATGATCCATCAACAGAAGCTTGTGCTGTAGCTGTGATCTTATGGGTGATACCTCCAGCGTGTACTGGAGCTGCTAATAGCAGTAGGAAAAGAAAGTGTTTCATGTGAGTTTGCCTGTTTGTGGATCTACTTCTTTTCCAGAAATAGGATCAATACGTGGCTTATCTGGTACTAACTTTATAGGAGTCTCGACTTTAATGATGGTATAAGGGACACCATTACCAAGCCCTGCTGCCTCTGCTTTTTTCTTTTCTTCTTCATCAGCCTTATAAGTTCCATCTCCTCTTTTCTTTGCAGTTTCCAGCCCAAACGAAGCTAATGCACCCGTAAAAACGCTTGCTATAAAAGTCGGGTCGATTCTTTCTTGTTTACCTAAACCTGGCAATTCTACATAGTTTAAAGTTAATATAAACCCACTCCAAATTACAACTCCCAAACGCACAAATGTAGACAAAACTTGAAGTTGTTCTTCTTTATCATCCAAGCCTTCCTTTAGTTTTTGCAGAGGATTTTTCTTTTTTGGATCGTCTGNTTTTGTTTCGGCCATACGGAAAAACTAGAAAACATCACTACATTAGACATAAATGGATAAAAAGTAATGAAATTCCTTTCTCAAGAGCAAAAGGAAGTAATAGCCAAGGCTCATGGAATAACTATTGAATCAATTAACAAAAGAATAGAAATATGGAGTTTAATTAATGATCCAGACATATCTAAGCCTGATCTGATCGCTGCTCAAAAAGAATGGATTAAAATTCAACAAGGATATTGGCCTAACGTAAATGCCTGAAGTTCTTGCTGCTTTAATTGGTGCTATGTTGTCAGCGTTGCTGATGGTTTTAGGCAACAGGTCTAATAAACGTCAAGGCGATATTCGGGAGATCTTTCATCGTCTTAACGCTATAGATAAGGAATTAGTTAGACTTGATTCACAAAGACCAAGAAATTGGAGAGGACAGTAAATACTAGAAAACCCTTAACGCCCGTCTAACGCTAAGGGTTTAATAGATACCTAATAACTCAAGATGCTAATGCTTGCAATTGGGGGTAAAGGACAAAAATATTTTAACCACTCTTACAAAAATGAACAATGAAAAAATTACTCTTCAGCAGCGAGCGAGGGAAACGCTTTACCCTCTGGGTACTTGAATCAGCAACAGAACAAAATAACAACAGTCTTACACCAGAAGACGTTGACTTTATAGAGGCTAGACTATGGCCTAATCGAACATTAAAACTTCAATGAGCATGTATAAGACCGAATGGTTAGAAGAAGACCGTCAAAGGGTATTAAACATGGAACGCTGGTATATCCTTGATGGTCGCCATAGACCTGATCATCCTCAACATGGAATCTATACTGGTTTAGCGGCCAAAGCAGATGACCTCGACAGCTTCGACGGAATTGTGTAACTGTCCTCATTGCAAAGAACTGAGAAGACAGCAAGCTAGGCACGGAAAATGGCAAGAATTATTGCTACATATAGAGAAAAACAATGAAAAAAGCAGAGATTCCTCTTGATTTCTCATTCATTATGGAATTAGCTCAACCTCCTAGCTTGGAAGAGGAATTGCATTTAGAAAAAGAAATTAGATCTATTAAGGCTTCTGATGATATTGAACAAATTAAAAAATATGCAGAGGATACTGCAAGACAAAATTATCATCAAAGTATTTTCATTGCTGGATGTCTATCAAGGCTTGCTGAGTTACAAGCATTAGTCGTTAGAAATGCAACCAGAGAAGCTGAAAAACCACCTAATTTGCTTAAAAAATTATTAAAGCTACAATAATCTTGGAGTCTAAATGATGCTCCGCTGCGAAAGAACAAGACCTCTTGCATCCCCATCCCCAGTGCAAGAGGTTTTGTTGTCTATGCAGACTGTATAAATCTAGCGTTCCGTCCAGTACCTATCCACTTTATTTCTTGATTTGCAACAGGAACTTCTGGGTATTGGATTGAGTACCAACGGTGTTCGCAAACAACGCACCTCCTGCGTCTAATTGTTACCCCATCAGGAGCACGTTTAGTGCATACAACTCTAGTCCTGCCTTGTCCGCACTCAGGGCAGTCTGCTTGAATTTTATTGATCATTATGGAGCTGGAACCAATATGTGTTGTGCGTGTTCTGAGGTTCTTTTGTCAGGCCATTTAACTGTGTAGTAATAGCTTGGGCGACCTCTACTGTTGTCTTTGGTTCTCATGTCAATGATTGTCCCAGCAGTCGATTCTATCTTTAAAAAGACCCCTGTGTTTCTTTTCTTGTTAACTAGATCATTGATCTTGAACCTCGGTGTTGCTGACATTGTTTTTTTGTAAATAAATTTGTACGAGTTTTTTCTTGCTGTGATGAGTTGTTGTCCCAGCGAGCGATCTTAATTCTCTTGCCGTAAGTGTTTCAAGGAATCGTGCAAAGCCTTGATATGGTTTTGGACTTCTATAAACAAAGAAGGAACCAAGCCAATCAAGGAGTTTCATTTTACAGTTCTTTTTTCCAAAGGATAGAAGCTGTTGGATAAGTTGCTTTTAGTTTATTAAAAGCCTCTTCTTTTGTTATACCCCATGCTCTAATTTTGACTCCTTGTTTTTTAGGTTCACAAACCCAAAATAAGTGAAGTTTAGGTGTGGGCTTTGGTTGATTAGAAGTAGCAGAAGTGAAATAGGTCATGATTGTTTGTTGTTTTGAGTTTGTTTCCTGCTGTTCAGTCGTCTTTGTATTCCAGCTTGCCATTCATCCTTATCTTTTTGTTCTAACTCTTCATATTGTTCTGGAGATGCAATACCCTTCACAAAGTCAAAGACAAGACTTTTAGTAAAAGCAGTTACTTGTTGTTCCAGTTCATTTTCGACATATTTGACATAGAAATCACCTTTGGCAGCAGGTAATAAAATTTGCAATATATATTTTCCGTCTTCTCTAGGCGTTAAATGTGTTGGCATGGATTATGTATCTCAATTGTTTCTAGTATATTAGATTAGAAACAAGATTAATCCCACTCAACTTCATCTGCTAAACGTGCCAAGGTATGTAGAGAGTTAAGACTGTCTACCTTTCTTTGAATTTGAGCTGACTTGATTTGATTACCAAAGCATTCAGCTTGTTCTGTCAAAGTTAATTTGTGACAATGCTCAATACGTTGGCAAGGATCGTTTTCAAGATCTTTCGTAGCCTTAGCAAACTTACCTCCAGTAATGACGGCAGTTAATTGACTTAAAGCTTTGTAGACTTCTGGTTTTGTTGTTTCAGCTTTGTAGCTCATCCTTTTGCCTCCATTTTTTGTTGCCAAGCTTGATCTGATCTTTCTTTTGCTGTGTAGCCATAGGACTCAGACATTTCTTCATCACTAGGTTCATAATTGAAATATTCTTCTGCCTGTTTTACAAACTCATGAATTAAATCATGCAAGAAAGCAATCTCTTGATCAGGCATAAATCTTTCTTGATCTTCTTGATTTAGTTCATCAAGTTCTTCTGTTAATTCTCCAGCTCTTCCTATTAAGCAAGTCCATTTTCTTTTTTGTTCTTTCAACTCAGCAGTAATTGTCGTTAATGCTTTACGAAGTTCCCTTGCATGAACTTGAGGGTTGTGACTAATAAATACTTCTGTTTGAACGCTATGGTTGATTGCACCATCGCAGATTTTGATTAAAGCTTCAAGTTTTTCAACTTCGATTGAAACTTTAGGGGAATAAGATTTAGTGGTTTTCATTGGTTTAAAAAAAAGGGCCATTCATGATGACCCTGTATTGGTTTAGAAATCAGGTTGAGTATTCCTTTCGATTTTTCTAGGACTGATATTGCCATAGCAACCATATCCATCGTTTGAGTTCATACCTTTGCCATTCAAATAGACAACAGGTTTTTTCTCCTCTCCATTTTCTTTGCTCCAAACCTTCCCTTGCTTGTGCTTAGAAGTATCAGCTTCTAATGCCATTAATAAGTCAATAAGACCAGGAATTGATTCAACAGGAATTGCAAGACCTATTGTTTTAGGAAATTTATCTGCATCGTCAAAAGTGTTGTCACCTACAGACCATTTGATTGGATAAGTGAAAGCAGGAACGAAGTTAGAAAAGTCAGCCATAGTAATTGAAATGGTTAATTAGTTTACTTGTTTTAATGCCGTTTTTTTGAGACTCGACATTACATTTACGTCTGTTTGAAAGTTGTGTAAGGACTGCTTTTGCAGCGTGATCAACAGCTTCAGGTGTCATTACGGAGAATCAATTTTTATGTCTTCCATAATGGCTTTGACATCGTTGATGTGCTGCTCAGTTTTAATAAGTTCAAACAATCCTTTGTTTCCTGCAATATCTGATTTAGGGAAACGCAAAGCTTTGAACTGCTGCAAAGTTTCACTCCTTAAGTTAGGAGCTAAATCCTGCAAATCTCTGTATAAATCTTCCAAGGGATTTCCTTGAATCATTTCATTAGCAAGTTTTTTTGCATTGGCACCTCTTTGAGGAGAGCGAGCAATCTCTTTCTTGATAGGAGCTGCATCTACTAGTGCTGCTTCTTCTATTTCAATCCTTGCCCACAATTCATATGCCAACCCAAAAACAAAGGCAGCACAGGCACATAGGCCTCTTCGATGCGAGTCGCTGACATCTCTTGCACTAATTTTCTCTAAAGGTAAAGGATTGTTCCTGTTGTCCATGATCGGGAAAGGAAACAAAGGTGTTTTCTTTTCTCCGTTCTTGAAGAAACACATCAAATAGCCAGTTCCGTCAGGAGCAGCCCATACATATTCTTGTGTGTCTAATCTGCATTCAAGATGAAACTCCCAATTTGGGGCATGTTCTCTTAAATACTGAGTTGTTCTTGCCCAATTCATATATGTGGCAAAAGATCCTTTTTTGTGAAGATCTTCTTTTGAAATAAGGCCAGATAAATCAGGAATAGATCCTTCTTTAGGTTTTGATTGGTTTGGCATTGTTCGTGCGTTTGTACTTTAAAAGTCTAACCTATTAGATTAGAAAGGTCAATGTAGTGTTCTTATGATTATTTTCGCTCCCTGATGTTCTCCTTCTACGCAATACCTTTTCATGTTTTTATTTTGCACAACCAAAGAATCATCTTTCAAAACACTCCCTCCACTACTTTGAGATAGTGCGTCATAAGTAGATCTTTCCAGCTTCTCAAGATCACCTTTTCCTTTACTTGTTACAAATACAGGAGCAGAAGGTTTCAACTTCCTTGAGTTTTTTCCTGTTCCGTAATGACTTTTAGGTCTAGCAAATAAAAATATAATTTCTATCTCTACAGCTTGATCAATAATCTCTCCATCGTAATGATTTAATGCTGCTTCTTTTACGTCCTGTCTCCAAGGTTTTACACGTTTACTATTTTCAATCATGATCCCATGTCCCACGTGTCTTTTNCTNCCTTGAGGAGCAGGGATTCCTATTACAGGAATAAAAATTTCATTCATTAAAAAGGAATTTCTTGTTTCTCTTCAAAAGTCTGCCATGCCTTATGCCATGCATCTAGGCATTCATTAACAGGTTGATCATCACCAATCTTAGTTTTTCCAGGCTTTGCCCATACTGTTTTACATACATCAACTTCTAATCCATGATGTGTTTTTAGTGCCTCTACATAGCTTCCTAATTGAGCATTAGTTGAATAAGTTCTGCCTGATTTACTTTGAGATTTAAGATCAATTAACATTAATCTTCTTGAGTCATGGTCATAACCCAAAAGATCTAATTGTCCCCCAACAGACTTCTTCAAATCACAAAGCATATATTCAACACACCAAGGCTCAAAGTTTTTCCAAAAAGGATGACTCAGTAGTGGTTCAAGCCATTCACTATATATCCCAAATTCAGGATCAGGATCACCTAACATCTTTTGCTCTAATCCATAATGAACAGCTTTACCTCTTGCCTCCCATCCATCAGGCCCATAACGATAGCGTTCAATATTAGCTAAAGCTTCTGGTGTTTTGTTATTACATACCTGAGTTGTTGAATATAGGAGAGCCTCATTTGTAGGTTCCCATATATATTTATGATCAGGTTCTTTCCGATATATCGGTAAAGGATCAAGCCAAACAGAAGACCAAGGATCTTTACGTTTTAAAGCTTGAACGTGTATCCACTTTGCAAAAGGATTCATTGTTGATGCTCCTTAATTTGTGCAAGTAGTTTTAAATATTTACTTTTGGATTTGATGTATTCACTTAAAGCAAGATCTTTTTCAATTGGATCTTGATCAGTTAAATTTTTCCATTTGTTTCTGAGTTCATCAGATTCTTGTTTTTGATATAAAGCATTGAGCTTTATTTTTTTTAAATCGTTTTCCATTGGTTTAGTTAGTTGGGAAATCTTTAGGGTCAACGACCTCTACAGATTCTTTGATTTCGGGAGGAGGATTCTCCCTTGCTAAGTTTTTAAACCTCACACCTTGATAACCTCTAGGGAAAATATCAAGGTGCTTATTGGCTTGTTCGATGTTGTATTTGGAACCATCAGCAATCTCATCAAGATCCTCAAGAGTCCACATTGGTCTATTAGGGTTAGCAGGATTAGGTGTATGTAATCCTTTCTTCAACCTAAGAGTAATAGAGCGAAGATTGTTAAATAACGGTTCCATTGTTTTTATTCAACGAGTTGATCTTGAGCTTTAGAAAGAAAATTAATAGCAGTTTGGACTTTTTGTTTTTGTCCTCTTCTTGCTATTGATTTTAATTGGGCTAAAGAAGAAGATGCTTCTTGTAACCTTCTTTCTGCTGACCTTTTTGCTTCTTCATATAAATCAACATTATTCACAACAGTCTTAGTTGGTAAATAAGCCTGTTCAGAATGAATGTGAATGAAGACAGGTTCTGTATTGCCTTCTGGCTTAACAACTTCGATAGAACGAATTAAATTTCGTGCTTGTTGTTCACGATGATGTTCTGCTGCNACATAATCATCCCATTCAAATACTTCATGAATAGGAGATTCTTCAGGTCTTGCTTCATCAACAACAAGAGGAGGTGTAACTTCACCATGCTCTTTGCTGATTCTTTCTAGCTCTTCACCTGCGGTTTGAGCTTTAACTCCTCGTCTAACAAATGCTGTTTTTTTGTAGACGTAATTTTTTTTAGCCATAAGAAAAATAGTAAGTGAATAATTGAAATTAAACCGTGCCTGCGTTTCCGTGCCTGTCCTGTCCAAGTTTTACCACGCCCNCCTCCCTCTCCAGACCTGCCGTGCCTGTCTCGACTCTCCTTTCCACCCGTTCCCCGTCACACCATACCTGCCATGCCATGCCTTAACTCTNCAATCCCGTCCAGTTCCCGACACTCCGCACCTAGCCTGCCTGACCTCAACTCTCCCTGCACTACCTTTCGCCTCGCTACCTTGACGCACCTCGCCTGCCGTGCCTCCATAATCCCCACCGTGCCGCTACCCTCCATACCCCTTACCTTGCCTCAACTCTCCGTG
>FUFK010048327.1_pt1 | contig 10111 bp, 9 predicted proteins | sample 1021851 | NCBI WGS metagenome assembly FUFK01 (sample SAMEA51879418, study PRJEB19060) | metagenome | reverse complement strand
TCCAGAAGCTTCAACTGCTAACTTAACTGCTGCTGCACCTTCAAATCCAATACTACCACTNACAACTCCTACNAAATCATAAGCTCCTCTTGTGATCATAAAAGATTCCATNTTTCCTCCTACTGCNTCTGATAAAGCAGTNGCTGCTGCAGCTCTGTCTTGATCTGGATTACCTATAAATCCTTTAAAAGCTTGAGCNGTGTAATTGCCCATTACTATAAATTTAGCCATANTTCCTCCTTTACTTAAATTTAACATTATAAGAAAAAAAACATCAATGAGAAAATTACATATTTGTTATGTTATGTTTAAATGTATATGTTCAACTAATGCTAGATTTATTAAATAATTATAAAATATATAATTTTNTAATATGAATTTAAAAATNAACAATTTAGATAAATCAGAAATTGACAAAATAGTACACCTTTATAAACAAAAAAAATTTGATGACGCATTAATATTGTCTAACAAACTTTTAAAAAAAGAAAAAAATGTACCTTTTTTGTTTAACTTAAATGGGCTTATAAATTTAAGTTTAGAAAATTGGGAGAATTCTGTTCAAGTATTTCAACAAGCTATTGATTGTGATGATAAATTTGTTGAGGCATATAATAATTTAGGGATTGCTTACAGTCATTTGGGCAAAGAAGATAAAGCTATAGAAAATTANAATAAAGCAATAGAAATAAAAAAAGACTATTCAAATGCTTATAACAATTTAGCTACTCATTATGATGATTTGGGAAAGTATGATCAAGCAGTAAAAAATTATGTGAATGCTTTAAAATTTAATTCAGATCATTTACAAGCTCAAAATAATTTAATTCATTTAATGAATTTTTTTAATCCACTAAATGATGAAAACAATTCAATCATTAGAGCTAATCACGATATTAAAAATATTGATACTAAAATCTCAATATTAAATAAAATTTCACTAAGAGAATTGAATAATTATATAATAAAATGTAATCAAATATTAAAGAAAAACTTAAAAAATTTATCTTTTTTTGACTCACAAATTCATAGAAGAAATGGGTTCAATCTAAATTGTGATCGACATCATAAGGCATTTAACAAATTCAAAATAATACCAAAATATTGCTTTGGTTGTATCAAAGTTCAAATTAATTTAACAACTGTGGTTCAATTGTTAAAACTTTATTTTATATTTGATCAAATTAATTTACCTAATGATAATATTAGAAAGTCATTTATCGAGTTAAGACCGGGTATACCAGGAACCTATAAAGGTCTTGTTTATTGTGAGTCAGTAGAAGAAGCGCAAAAAATTATTGATATTTTGGAGCCCTATATGACTAAATTAATCGAAAAGAATTTTAATTTATCAATAAAAAGAGGTTGCACTGAATTTGATATTGAATTTCCTGGATATAAAGATGTAAAAAATTTAAAAAATGTTTTGTATCAAGATGATTGGATTCAAAGTGAAAAATTAATTGATGAAGAAATATTGAATGGAAGCAAAAAGGGGAAAAAGGTTTTTAATAGAAGTCTTAAAGGAGTTGGTTTGTCTGACTTATTAACCATTCATAATTGGCTAAATTACGCAAAGTTAATTAAAGATGAGAGTTACAAAGATATAACAAATGAAATATTTTTTTCAGAATATATTTTTCAAGCTGTAAAAAGGAGAGATAATCAAAATTAATATTTAATATGCCAAAAATACTTTCAGATTTTGAAATAAGTAGTTTTAGAGAAAATGGTGCTGTTTTTCTTAAAAATAAATTTGATATTAAGTGGATTAACAAACTTCAGAAAGGAGAAGAAAAATAATTAATGAAAAAATTAAATATTAGTTATGTGGATTTTAAATATATTAATTTCAATATTAATATTTGAGAAATTACAACTTGAGATAGTATTTTAAATTTTCATATTAGTTGTGCACCTTTATATATAGATTTATTTTTATTTTAAATTTTAATAGAACTTAAATTTAAACTAGAGGTTATTAATAAATACTTAAAAATAATATTAACTTAAGATGGCAGAGATAAATATTTCGAAAATTAATAAATCTTTTGGGTCCACACATGTAATCAAAGATGTATCTTTAGAAATTAAAAGTGAATCTTTCACTGTATTTGTTGGACCAAGTGGCTGTGGTAAATCAACAATGCTAAGAATGATTGCCGGTTTAGAAGAGGTTAACTCAGGAACAATTTCAATTGATGGACAAGTTATTAATGATCTTCCACCATCAGAAAGAAATATAGCAATGGTCTTTCAATCATATGCTTTGTATCCACACATGACAGTGTTCGATAACATGGCTTTTGGTTTAGAGATTGAAAAAAAATCTAGAGAAGAAATTACAGAGAGAGTTATGGAGGCTGCTAAAATTCTTCAAATTGAAGAATACTTGGAGAGAAAACCAAAACAATTGTCAGGAGGACAAAGACAAAGAGTTGCAATTGGTAGGGCAATTACAAGAAAACCAAAAGTATTTTTATTTGATGAACCTTTATCTAATTTAGATGCAGCTTTAAGAGTTCAGATGAGAGTAGAGCTTGCTAAATTACATGATCAATTAAATGCAACGATGATTTATGTTACTCACGATCAAACTGAAGCAATGACACTTGCAGATGACATAGTTGTATTAGATCATGGAATAGTATCTCAAAAAGGATCACCTTTAAAATTATACAATGAACCAGAAAATTTATTTGTTGGTGGTTTTATTGGTTCGCCAAAGATGAACTTTATCAATTCTAAAGTTATAAGCTCTAATAGCTCTGGAACCGAAGTTGAAATTTCAGGACAAGGAAAAATTATTGTTCCAAAAACTTCAGATAAAGTTTCACCTGGCGATAGTGTAAAGATTGGTATCAGACCTGAACATATCTTAATCAATACTGGTGAAAAATGCTGGAATAGTAAGGTATTTGTAATTGAAAAATTAGGCTCATCTACATTTCTATATTTAGAGAAAGATGGAGAACCATTAGTTGTTCAAACAGATGGTGAGAATTCAGCTAATATTGGAGACAATTTAAGCTTAAGTTTTGATCTAAATAAATGTCATTTATTTGACGAAAATAATTTAGCTTTTAAATAATTTATCTTTTTAAGTAAGTTTTTATTTAGATTTAATAAATTAAAAATCAAAAGGAATTGAATTTTGTTCTACAAGCTTTTTGAAAAAATAGTACGATTTTTTAGGTGTTCTTTTTAAAGTTTTAAAATCAACATGCACTATTCCAAATCTCTTTTCAAATCCTAACGCCCATTCAAAATTATCCATGAATGTCCATGCAAAGTAGCTTTTAACTTTAGCTCCATNATCAATAGATTTTTTTACAGCACTTAAATATTTNTTAAAATAATCAATACGATCGNTGTCGTTTATTTCTCCATTTTTTTNNATTAAATCTGGATATGCTGCACCATTTTCAGTTANATAAATATCTGGATTTCCATAATTATTTTTTAAATCCATAATTTGATCATAATAAGCATCTGGAACAATTTCCCATCCCATAAGAGTTAACTTTGCATCTTTATCTTCAAGACCAAAAGGTAATTCATCATTAACTGCTCCTCTTGCTTTAAGTAAATTATTATTATCAGCTTTAATTCTATAATGTTGATAATGATTTAATCCTATAAAATCATTTTTTTGAAATATAGTTTTCATATCATCTTGTTGAATATGTTTTGAGACATCATCAATTAGTAATTCAGGATATCTTCCAAGATACATAGGGTCTGCAAATGATCTATTCCAATAAGTATCAAATAAATTAGTTGCATGAATATCTTCACTTGATTTTGTAGCGGGAATACATGGGGCCATATTAAGTGAACAACCGATTTTAATATTATTATTTAAAGATTTCATTGCTTGAAAAGCTGTGCCATGTGCAACATTAACATTATGTATTGATGCAAAATATTTTTCTAAATCCTTGTATCCTGGAGCCATGTAACCATCTACATATCCATAAATAGTAAATACAGCTGGTTCATTGAATGTGATAAAATGATTACATCTATCTCCAAAATTTTTAACAATAGCCTCTGAATAATCTGAAAATATATTTGTTATGTCTCTATTTGCCCAACCCCCTTTATCTTGCAGTGATTGAGGAAGNTCCCAATGATATAAAGTTATGAAAGGCTCAATATTTTTTTCTAAACACTTGTCTATCAACCTTGAATAAAAATCTACTCCTTTAGGGTTTATTTTACCTATCCCTTCAGGGATAATCCTNGTCCANGCTAAAGAAAATCTATATGAATTTAAATTNATATTAGCCATCAGCTCAATATCTTCTTCGTANCTATGATAATGGTCTACAGCAGTATCTCCGTTTTCATTATTTTTNACTTTTCCAGGTGTATGTGTAAAAGTATCCCAAATACTTTTGCTTTTTCCATCTTTATCTNTAGCACCCTCTATTTGNTAACTTGCNGTAGCCGTTCCCCAAAAAAAATCATTAGGAAATTTATTTTTCATATTAGTTAAATTCTGGTATCCAATTTTTGTGAGCTTTTAATAACTCATCTACCATAGAACTAATTTGATCTAAACTTAATAAAGAAGAAGTAAGTGGATCTAACATAGCTGCATGATAAATGGTCTCTTTTTTTTTGGTTCTTAAAGCTTCAACAGTTAATTGTTGAACATTTATATTAGTTTTCATTAGGTTTGCTAAATGCATGGGTAAATCGCCAACTTTTTGAGGGTTAATTCCCTCATTATTTATTTTACATGGTACTTCAACACAACAATCATCTGGTAAATTAGAAATTAACTTGTTATTCAAAACATTTCCATTAACTGTGTCTTCTTTTCCGTCAACAATTGATACAATTATCCGTGAAGCATACTCTAAAGATTTCTCACAAACAAATTTTTCTCCATCTAATAAATTTTGCTCTTGTTGATCCCACTCTTTAATTTGTTTTTTGCACCTTCGAATATATTCATTAATTGGAATATTGAATTCACTTAATAAGTCCTCTCTGTTATTTTTAATAAACCANGGNGTATATTCTGCAAAGTGTTCGGATGATTCAGTAACAAAATATCCAAATTTTTCTAAAACTTTATATCTAACTTCNTTTGTNCATCCATCCCAATTGGTACCAAATGTTTTTTCTTTTCCAGCTTTAAAAATTTTAGGATAAAGATTTTCTTTTTTTCCATCAGGATTAATTTTTTCAAACTTAGTATAAAAAGACATATGATTGATACCTGAACATTCATAACTAATGTTTTTTATATCCTCGCCAATATCTTTTGCTAAATCTTCAGCAGTTCCTTGTACAGAATGACAAAGTCCAACATATTTAAGCTCAGGTGCAAATTTAGANAATGCTAAACAATTAATTGCCATAGGATTAACATACTGCAACAGTAGTTGCCCTTGGACAAACTTCATTNATATCTTTTGCAACTGANAATAAAGCGGGGACAGTTCTCAATCCTCTCATGATGCCACCTATTCCTAAAGTGTCACCAATAGTTTGTTTTANTCCATACTTTGCNGGAATTTCAAAATCAATAACTGTAGANGGNTCATANCCTCCTATTTGAAACATNAATATTACAAAGTCAGCTNNNCTAAGTGCTTTTTTTTGATTTTTTTCNATTANAATCTTTGGNTTTGNNCCTATTGATTTTGCAACTTTTTCTGCAACNAAATTTGANGTTTTTAATCTTNTNTCATCAATNTCTTGCAAAACTATTTCNCAGTTACTGAAATTTTTTTCAAGCAAAATATCTGTAAGTATATTTTTCATAAATACAGTNCTNCCTGCTCCAATAAANGTAACTTTAATCATACTAACCTTTAGTTGCTCCNAGAGTTAATCCAGCAATAAAATGTTTTTGCATTAANAAAAACATNATAACAGGAGGTATNGCNGCAACAATNGATCCNGTTGNTANCAAGTGATAAGCTGTAATCCATTGACCATTTAATGATTTTAATCCAGCAGTAATTGGCATTGCATGATCACCTTGTATTAAGACGGTTGCCCAAAAATAATCGTTCCATATAAATGTAAAAATTAAAACACACAGTGCTGCTATAGCTGGTCTAGTCAAAGGTAATATTATCTTCCAAAATATTCTAAATTCAGATGCTCCATCCATTCTCGCAGCCTCGATAAGCTCTTGAGGTAACGCTTTAATAAAATTTCTCATAAAAAGTGTGCAAAAACCTGTTTGAAAAGCTACATGAAATAAAACCAATCCTGTAATAGTGTTGTAGAGACCAATTTTAAAAGTCAGATCTCTAACCGGTATCATTAAAATTTGAAATGGAACAAAGTTTCCGGCTATAAAAATAAAAAATATTATTAAATTTGTCTTAAACTTATAATTCGCAAGAGCAAAGCCAGTCATACAACTTAAAGCAACCGCTCCTAACATTGTAGGTATAGTTACTTTAAAACTATTTAGAGTGTATTTGATCATTGGAGTGTTAGTGAAAACATCGTATAAATTTGAAAAAAGTAAAAATTCACTTGGTGTTCCCCACATATTTCCAGCAGTAATATCTCCTAAACCTCTTATTGATGTCATTAAAATACCAAAAATCGGTATNAACCAAATAATTAATGAGATAGGTAAAAATATTTTATAAATATATTGATTTACGATTGGTCTTTGATGAATAGGAGTAGGGAACATTTAGTTATTATCCTCCCTCTCATTTCGATACATTCTGTATATAAAAAATAAAATATAAAACATCATTATAGTGAATAAAACAGTTGCTATCGCAGAACCGTAACCCATTCTGTAACCNTATTCACTCAAAGCTTGCTCAAACATGTAATACGCTAAGACATTTGAGTAACCATAAGGTCCACCTTGAGTCATTATTGCTACCATATCAAAACTTCTAAGTGCACCAATCACAGTTACTACTATCGCTAAAAAAGTTGCAGGCCTTAGTTGCGGAAGCACTATGTTCCAAAATAAATGAAAACCTTTAGCACCATCCATTCTTCCAGCCTCAATTTGTTCAGGATTAATATTGTTAAGTCCTGTTAAATATAAAATTAAACAATAAGCAATTTGTGGATATAAACCTGCAAATATTATTCCATAAGTAGCAGTATTTTCGTTCGCAAGAATTGAAAATCCTTCAAATCCAATGAAATTTAGAAAAGGTGCAATGACACCATAATTTGGTTGGTAAAACCAAGTAAAAATAAGCCCAATAACCACTTGAGATATAACAAATGGAAAAAAGAATAGAGATTTTACTAATCTAATTCCAAAAACAACTTGATTTAAAAATATCGCTAGTCCTAAGCCGATAGGAACTGCCAGCATGAAAAATACTAGCCATTTAAGATTATTCCAGAGTGAAATATAAAAATATTCATCATCTAATAGATCAATATAATTTTGAAGACCTACATATATAGATGGAGATAAACCATCCCATTGATAAAAAGAAATACCAATAGATACAAATATTGGAGCTATTACATAAATGAAAAAAAATATTAAACCTGGAGCTAAAAAGATCCATGGACTTATTTTAATTTGATTTTTTTGCCACCAAGTAATTCTTTTTACTTTTGAATTATTTAGTTCCATTTAATTCTATTTTATAAATTGATGAAATCGAATTTTTACTGAGGGGCCTATTAGCCCCTCAGTAAAATTAAAAGTTTATTTATAAACTCTTTGACGTACTTTTTCTAATCTTTCCAAGATTTTTTGTCTTCTGTCTGGATTAGACATGTATTCTTGGAAGCCCTTCATACCTTCTGATGCCATTTGAGCTGGAGCATCTCTATCGTAGAATTGCGCCATTGCGTAAGCATTATTAAGCATATTTAAACCTGCTGATAAGAAAGGATCTCCTTCTTTAACNCCAGAGTTTTTGTTAATAGGTAGCTGACCTAATATTTTATTAATCTCTTCTTGAACATCTGCTCGAGACATAAATATTAAGAAACGCTTAGCATCAGTTTTATTCTTAGCTTTGGAAGGTATATGCACAGTATCAGTAGGCGCCTCCTCAGCCATTGGAATACCAGGTGTTATTTCAGGAAACTGAAAGAAGCCTAAAGTATCATCATTTAAACCACCTTCTTTTAAAGGAGCAACTGCGAAATTACCCATAACATACATTGCAGCTTCACCATTTATCATTGGTGTCAGAGCTTCTTGCCAGCTTAAAGCGGCATGATTTTCCAAAAAGTAACCAGGTTTAACTAATTCATCCCATTTATCAAAAACTGCCTGAACTTTAGCATCAGTATATGGAACTTTTCCTAAAGTAAGATCCATATGGAATTCATATCCATTTGTTCTTAAATTTAGGTAATCAAATACTCCAGCAGTAGTCCAAAGATATTTTGANCCAATAGTGATTGGTGTTACACCACTTGCTTTAATTGTTTCGCAAGCTTTAACGAACTCATCCCAGGTTTTTGGAACACTAATACCTAAGTTATTGAAAATATCTTTTCGGTAATAAACCCCCCATTGATAGTAAGTATAAGGAATTCCCCATTGCTTACCACCAATTGTCATGGATTTTTTAGCGTGTTCCATATTTTCACTCAAGTTTCCATCAACCCATCCTGAGTCTGTCCAAATATCAGACACATCTTCAAACAAACCTGCTCTAACAAATGGCAACATTCTGTTTCCTGCATACCAGTTTGCAACATCAGGTGGATCTGTGTTTAAAAAATTTCTTATAGATTGTTTGTAACCTTCATGGTCAAAAACATTCCATTTTACTGTGACATCAGGATTTTCATCTTCAAATTTCTTAATGATATATTCAAAAGCCTCTTTTGGTGCAGCATCAGATGTATCTGTNTTAATTACCAAAGTACCAGCAAATGAAGTTGANGAAATTATTCCAAACGCCATTATTAATGAGATAATAATCTTTTTCATTTNTACTCCTTTTATTATGTATTTTAATAGACTATGTATTTTTCAAATTGATTACAAATAAAAATTTCAATTAATATTAGTCACAAAAAAAAATCGTTAATTTATAAATAGTTTTCTGTTATCAAACTATGCAAAATAACTATATAATTAATTGAATTATATTTTTTTATGAATTGGAATTATCCTACTAATATTTGGTTTGGAGAAGGCAAAATAGAAGATCTTGCTGAAGCCTGTTCAAACTTAAAAATTAAAAATCCTCTTTTTGTAACTGATAAAGATCTCTTAAATCTTCAAATGACTATAAATGTAATTGAAAAATTAAAGGATGATTTTGATCATTTACAAGTATTTTCAAAATTTTCAGGAAACCCAACTGGAAAAAACGTAACAGAAGGTGTCTCTTTATATATAGAAAAAAATTGTGACGGTGTAATTGCTTTTGGAGGAGGCAGTGCATTAGATGTTGGAAAGGGAATAGCCTTTATGTGTGGTCAAAAAAGACCTATATGGGATTTCGAGGANATAGGAGATTATTGGACAAGAGCTGATGGAAATAAAATTTCTCCAATTATAGCAATTCCAACTACTGCAGGAACAGGCTCAGAAACTGGAAGAGCATCAGCNATNATTAATGAGGAAACAGGAATAAAAAAAATAATTTTTCATCCAAAAATTTTACCTTCTATAGTAATTTTAGATCCAAATTTAACTAAAGAACTTCCACCGAGAATAACGGCCGCAACAGGTATGGATGCACTTGCTCACAATCTTGAAGCTTTTTGTGCTCCAGGATTTCATCCAATGGCAGATGGTATTGCTCTAGAGGGAATGAGATTGATTAAGAATTCTTTAATTGAAGTTTATAAAAATGGCAAGAATATAGAAGCTAGATCTGAAATGTTAGCTGCTTCTAGCATGGGTTCTACTGCATTTCAAAAAGGTCTTGGAGCAATTCACTCGCTAAGCCATCCAATAAATGCTCAATTCGATGTCCATCATGGTTTAACAAACGCAATATTTATGCCCTATGTTTTAACTTTCAACAAATCTGTTATTGAAAACAAGATTGTATCAATTTGTAATTATCTTAATCTAAATAATACATTTGAAAGTTTTTTAGAATGGATATTAAATTTGCGTAAAGATTTAAATATTCCTCATAAACTTTCAGATATTATGGACTGTAGTGAA
>FUFK010017550.1_pt1 | contig 10111 bp, 8 predicted proteins | sample 1021851 | NCBI WGS metagenome assembly FUFK01 (sample SAMEA51879418, study PRJEB19060) | metagenome | reverse complement strand
TAAAAAATATTGTTAAATATTTATCTTTGAGATTGGCTACTTCAGCAGCTAAATCTACCTCTTCAGTGGAGGCGACTGGACCCTCTTTCAAATTTTCCAAATCAATGGTAGGCTCCACAACCTTTTTTTTTCTTTTGCCAACTTTAACTTCTTTTGAGATATGTTCTTTGATACATCGTTTATAAATTTCATTCCAAATTTAGAAGCTTCGTAGAGGACTTTATAATCCCTTGAATCAACAGAGATCAAAATATCTTCATCCTTAATCTGCTCTAATATCGGAATCAATCTATCTATTTGGACTTGNGAAGGAATTTCAGTGAAGCCTGGCCTTGTAGACTCAGCTCCAAAATCTAGAATATCGGCGCCTTCATTANCAAGTTTTTCAACTTTTCTAAGTGCTTTCGATAAATCTACTTTATTACCGGAGAATAGATGACCACCGTCTGAAAATGAATCGGAAGTTAGATTTATTACACCCATTAATCTAGGAGACTCTTTTGTGAGGCTCCCAGATACAGAAGGCATATTAAGTTTGATTTGCAGGTTCTTCTATAGAGGAACTTTTTTTACCAGTATTCTTTGGGGCAGAATCATCATCTGACTCTCTTCTTGGTTTAGCCCCTGCCATAATGTCATCAATTTGTGCTGTATCAAGAGTTTCCAGCTCGACTAAGGACTCAGACATTAAATGAAGTTTATCAATATTATCCTTAAGAATTTTGGTTGCTCTTTTGTAACAATCATCGATAATTTTCTTGATTTCTTTATCAATCTTCTCTGCAGTTTGATCAGAAATTCCCTTAGATTGAGAACTAGCCGATCTTCCTAGGAAGGGCTCGTCAGATTCTTCATCGTATTTCATTGGTCCAATTGCAGTTGATAAACCCCATTTAGTGACCATGTTTCTTGCTAAATCTGTAGCTCTTTCAATGTCATTAGAAGCACCAGTGGTAATGCCTTTATCACCATAAATTAATTCTTCTGCTATCCTGCCACCAAATAAACCACAAATTCTGTCGAGAATTTCTTGTTTGCTGTTACTGTATTTATCCTCTTCAGGGAGAAAGACAGTCACTCCTAAAGCTCTTCCACGAGGAATTATGGATACTTTGTAAACTGGATCATGTTCTTCTAGCAATCTTCCAACAATTGCATGGCCAGATTCATGGTAAGCCGTTTTAATTTTATCGGCTTCATTCATAACCATGGACTTTCTTTCTGCACCCATCATGACTTTGTCTTTAGCCAATTCAAGCTCTTCCATAGTGACTTTCTTTTTTCCTGCTCGAGCAGAAAACAAAGCAGCTTCGTTAACCAAGTTAGCTAAATCAGCACCAGAAAATCCTGGTGTACCTCTTGCGATAAAGGATACTTCAACATCCTTATCTACTGGCACTTTTCGAATATGCACTTTAAGTATCTGCTCTCTGCCTTTGATATCTGGCAAAGGAACGACAACCTGTCTATCAAATCTACCAGGCCTTAAAAGAGCTGGATCTAGAACATCAGGTCTATTTGTTGCTGCAATTATGATAATTCCTTCATTAGCTTCAAAACCATCCATCTCTACAAGTAATTGGTTTAGTGTTTGTTCTCTTTCATCATGTCCTCCTCCGAGACCCGCACCACGATGTCTTCCAACAGCATCGATCTCGTCTATAAAAACAATACATGGTGACTGTCTTTTAGCTTGCTCAAACATGTCTCTCACTCTTGAAGCACCAACTCCAACAAACATTTCAACAAAATCAGACCCTGATATTGAGAAAAAAGGAACTTTTGCTTCGCCTGCTATAGCACGAGCTAATAAAGTTTTACCTGTTCCAGGAGATCCAACCATTAAAATTCCTCGAGGAATCTTTCCTCCTAATTTTTGAAATTTTGATGGATCTCTTAAGAAATCAACTAATTCCTGCACTTCCTCTTTTGCTTCTTCAACCCCGGCTACATCTGCAAATGTAGTTTTAACTTTNCCGCCTTCAAGGAGTTTAGCTTTACTTCGACCAAAGCTCATTGGGCCTCCTCTACCACCCATTCCGCCTTGCATCTGCCTCATAAAAAACATGAAAATTGCAATAATTATTAGGATTGGAAAACTTGCAACCAACAATTGAGTCCAAATGCTTTCCTGTTGTGGCTCTTCACCTAATACTTGAACTCTATGTTCGAAAAGATCATCCATNAATTGATTGTCTTGCACATAGACTGGACGTGTTGTTTTAAATTGAGAGCCATCTTGAAGTGTACCTTCAAGNGTATATCCATCACCTTTGAACTCTACAGATGAAACTTGATCTGAATTTACAAGAGANACAAACTCAGAATAATTCATCGAAGATGAAGTTGCTGGACCCGAAAGACTTTGAATAACAAAAAAGGTAGTACCAGCAATTGCCAACCAAAGGAAAATATTTCTTAGAAAATCTGACATAACTTATTTCAATTTATTTTGTGCAATAACATAAATTTCTTTAGATGTTTTTCTTGATGCATCTGGCTTATAAAAAGTTACGTTACTGAAGTGGTTTAATAAAGATCTTTTTAGATCATTTTTTGAATTTTCAAAACATTTTGCTATCAGAGAACCTCCTTTNATTAAAGAGGAGTTACAAAAATCAACGACATTATTTAGTAGTTCNAGCATGTTTTCTTTGTCTGTAATAGCTATNCCACTTATATTGGGCGCAATATCAGAAATTACAACATTAAAATCAAGATTAATAAATTTCTTTATATCTTTATCCCTAAAATCAAATTCTATAAATTCAACCCCATTTATGGGTTTCATTGGAATGATATCTAAAGCAAATACTTTTCCTGAATTGCCTACTAATTCTTTTGCTACTTGACTCCAACCGCCTGGAGAACTGCCTAAGTCCATCACAGAGCAACCTTTTTTGAGAAGATTGAATTTGTTATTTATTTGATGAAGCTTAAAGGCTGCTCTCGATCTATACCCCCTAGACTTAGCAAGCTTATTAAAGTGCTCGCCTCCTGAATATGACATTTAAATGTGAGAAACCTCAAGGATCTCATACTCTTTGATGCCGGAAGGACTTTCAAATTTTGTAGCTTCTCCTTCTTCTTTACCGATGAGAGATCTTGCCAAAGGGGAAGAATAAGATATTTTTCCATTTTTTACGTTTGCTTCATCCTCGCCTACAATTTGATAGCTGATTTTTTCATCGTTTTGCATATCTAGGAGTGAAACCGTAGATCCAAAAATAACCCTTCCTGTACATTCAATTTTTTTGATATCTATNATTTGAGATGCACTCAATTTTCCTTCAATTTCTCTTATCCTCGCTTCGGTAAGACCTTGCTGTTCTTTAGCAGCATGATATTCGGCATTTTCTTTGAGATCGCCAAATTCTCTTGCTTCGGCAATTTTTTTGGTAATGTTTGGTCTAACATCTGTAATTAGATGCTGTAATTCCGTTCGAAGGCTTTCTTCTCCNTCGACTGTCATTGGCTCTCTGTTCAATTTTATTCAATACTTTTGTGAATATCTTGAATGTTTTGGACAGACCAATCAAGTCTCTTTTCTAGGACTTCGCATATGGCTAAACCACCTTGCAAAGTTGTCGTACATGGAATTTTATTATCTAGAGCAGTTCTTCTGATTGAAGAAGAATCTTGGATAGATTCTTTACCTTCCGTCGTATTAATTAATAAAGAAATTTCATTATTTTTAATTAAATCAACAACATGAGGTCTTCCCTCTGCTACTTTATTTATTATTCTTGCCTTAATNCCCATGTTTTGNATCTCTCTAGCAGTTCCCTTAGTGGCCACAATAGATAGGTTCAATTGATCTAGCCTGGTTACGAGCTCTTCAAGATGAGGTTTATCATTCTCTCTAACGCTAAGAAATACCGACCCTCCATCTGGGATAATTGTTCCAGCTGAGATTTGAGATTTATCATATGCCTCAGCGAATGATGTACCTATACCCATTACTTCNCCGGTGGATTTCATTTCTGGGCCTAAAATAGGATCAACGTTTTGGAATCTATCAAAAGGAAGTACTGCTTCTTTAACNGAAAAATGATTNAAATTTGAAGGATTTTTNATTTTTTGTTGCTTAAGAGACTTTCCAATCATNGTCTTGGAAGCTATTTTTGCCAGAGGAAGTCCAATAGCCTTNGAAACNAATGGTATTGTCCTTGAAGCTCTGGGGTTNACTTCTAAGAGAAATATTTCCTCGTTGGCATATGCCATTTGAACGTTCATTAATCCAATAATATCCATTTGCTTTGCAATGACTCTNACTTGTTCCTTGATTTTCTTAATAACTTTGTCTGGGAGACTGTAAGGAGGTAGAGAACAAGCTGAATCGCCTGAATGGATTCCTGCTTGCTCAATGTGTTGCATAACTCCATAAATTTCAACTTGGCTTCCATCGGATATCGCTTCAATATCCAACTCAGTAGCAATATCTAGAAATCTATCCAAAAGTACGGGGTTAGAATCAGAAGCTTGTATGGCTTCATCCAGATATTTTTCTAAATCATTATCGTTATGCACAATCTCCATGGCTCTTCCGCCAAGGACATATGAAGGTCTTACAACTATAGGATAACCAATTTGATGTGCGATAGATTTAGCTTGAGACTTATTTGAAGCCATTCCATTTGGAGGCTGCTTTAACTTATTTTCATTAACGAATTGTTGAAACCTTTCTCTGTCTTCTGCAAGGTCTATTTTATCTGGTGAAGTTCCTAAGATTGGTACTTTATTTTTTTCAAGCTCTTGTGCTAGTTTTAATGGAGTTTGCCCCCCAAATTGAATAATAACGCCATATGGATTTTCTAATTCAATTATTGCAAGAACGTCTTCAAGAGTAATTGGTTCAAAATATAATCTATCGGAAGTATCGTAGTCAGTTGAAACAGTTTCAGGATTACAATTAACCATTATTGTTTCATACCCTTCCTCTTTCATTGCCATTGATGCATGAACACAGCAATAATCAAATTCTATGCCCTGACCGATCCTATTTGGCCCTCCTCCTAGAACGACTACTTTTTTATTTTCAGTTGGGTTTGATTCACATTCGTCTTGATACGTTGAGTACATATAAGCTGTGGTAGTTTCAAACTCTCCTGCACATGTATCAACTCTCTTAAAGACAGGTTTGATGTTTAACTTTTGTCTCAAAGATCTTATTTTTTCTTCCGACTGACCTGAAAGAGCAGCTAAACGCTGATCAGAAAAGCCCATTTTTTTGAGATTAAAAAGGAAATCTCTAGAAGACAAAGTTTTTTTATTAATCTTTTTCTCTGTGGAAATAATTTCTTCAATGGTTTGAAGAAACCATATATCAATTTTAGTTAAATCATGCACTTCATCCAGAGAACTGCCTTGTCTGAAAGCTTCGCCAATAAACCAAAGTCTTTCAGGAGAAGGAGATATTAATTTTGATCTTAAAGTAGTCTTTGTTAATTCTTCCTCAATATTGTCAAAACCGGTCTTTCCATTCTCCATTCCTCTTATAGCTTTTTGTAATGACTCCGCAAAATTACTTCCTATCGCCATCACTTCACCAACAGATTTCATTTGAGAAGTTAGAGTGGAATCAGCTTGAGGGAATTTTTCAAAGTTAAATCTGGGTATTTTAGTCACCACATAATCAATAGTTGGCTCGAAAGAAGCAGGAATTTTTCCTCCACTGATATCATTACTTAATTCATCTAAGGTAAACCCAACAGCTAATTTTGCTGCGATTTTAGCAATGGGAAATCCTGTTGCTTTCGATGCTAGAGCTGAAGACCTAGAGACTCTTGGATTCATCTCAATAACCACCATTTCTCCATCTTCTGGATTTATAGCGAACTGTACATTTGAGCCGCCGGTTTCCACTCCTATTTCTCTGAGAATGGCAAAAGAAGCATTTCTCATTTCTTGATATTCCTTGTCCGTTAACGTTTGAGCAGGCGCAACCGTAATGGAGTCTCCTGTATGCACTCCCATAGGATCGAAGTTTTCTATGCTACAAATAATTATGCAGTTATCCACTTTATCCCTTACAACCTCCATTTCGTATTCTTTCCAGCCCGAAAGATACTGATCTATATATAGCTCAGAAGTTGGCGATAAATCCAAACCTCTTAAACATATGGATTCGAATTCTTCAGAGTTATAAGCTATTCCACCGCCCATGCCGCCGAGAGTGAAATTTGGTCTAAGAATGCAAGGAAAACCAATTTCCTGTTGGATTTTTAGTGCTTCCTCTAGATTATGCGCTAATCCAGCTTTTGGAGTCTTTAAACCTATTTTTTTAATCGCTTTTGCAAACAGTTCTCTGTCTTCTGCCTTATCGATAGCTTCTTTTGTGGCTCCTATCAACTCGACATTATGTTTTTTCAAAATACCCTTTTGATCTAGATCTAAAGCAGTATTTAAGGCTGTTTGTCCTCCCATTGTCGGTAAAAGAGCTGATGGTTTTTCTTTTTCGATTATCTTTTCTAATGTCTTCCAATTAATAGGCTCTATATAGGTTGAGTCAGCAGTCTCAGGATCGGTCATTATTGTTGCTGGATTAGAATTCACCAAAATCACTCTATATCCCTCTTCTCGAAGAGCTTTGCATGCTTGCACGCCAGAGTAATCAAATTCACATGCCTGACCAATCACAATTGGACCAGCTCCAATAAGCAAAATGGAATCTAAATCATTTCTTTTTGGCATTGCTTTTGACTACTGTTAAAAATTTATCGAATAATTCTTGTATTTCTTGCGGACCGGGGCTGGCTTCGGGATGTCCTTGAAAACTGAAGCATCTTTTATCGGATGTTTCTATTCCTTGAATGGTTTCATCAAATAAAGAAAGGTGTGTAATTTTNACATCCTCAGGAATTGATTTNGAATCAATGGTAAATCCATGATTTTGGCTCGTTATGAAAACTCTATTTGAATCCAAGTCTTTAACTGGATGGTTGGCGCCATGATGTCCAAACTTCATTTTGATAGTTTTCATTCCCAAAGCTAATCCTAAAAGTTGATGGCCTAAACAAATGCCGAACATTGGAATTCTTTTTGTCCTTAGTTCCTTAATGCATTCAATTGCATACTTGCAGGGTTCAGGATCACCAGGTCCATTAGAAAGAAATACTCCATCGGGCTTCATTGCAATAATCTCTGCAGCAGTTGTTTTAGCTGGAACCACNATCACNTGAAATCCTCTGTCTTTAAGCATTCGTAAAATGTTGTGTTTTACTCCAAAATCGATCGCAACTATTTTTAAATTATTATCATCGAAATCCTTCCTCCAAGAGGGTTCTTTCCATTCGTATACTTTTTTCGTTGAAACAACTGAGGCGAGATCTTTTCCACCTAAAGGCACAAACTCTTCAATTAATTTAAGCGCTTTCTTTTTATGATCTTTGCCGGAAACGATGGCACCTACTTTTGCACCTTCGTTTCTGATTATTCGAGTGACTTTTCTAGTATCAATTCCATAAATACCTGAAATATTTTTTGTCTTTAGGAAGTTTGATAAATCATCCTGTTTTCTCCAATTGCTTGTAATTGTTGACGGGTCTCTGATGATGACCCCATTACATCCGTTTGAATCGGACTCTAAATCATCATCATTAGTTCCTACGTTACCTATGTGAGGGTAAGTAAAATTAATAATTTGATCGGTATAAGATGGATCGGAAATTATTTCCTGATACCCAGACATGGAAGTATTAAAAACGACTTCTCCGCAAGTATCAGCATTTTTCCCAACGGAAAAACCTTCAAAAAATCTTTCGGAATCTAGATATAAATATGCTTTTTTTTCTGTCATTTAGGCAAAAAAAAACGCGGCACTAAATTTTTAGTCTCGCGTTTTGGATGTTTTCTAATGCTATTGGCATTAGAAGGACACTATAATGAAGAGTACTTAATAAGTCTATGACTTATGATGTAAAATCTCAAAAAATGATTAAAAGTTCTGACGAAATAGCCAAAATGAAGGTTGCAGGAAAGCTTGCAGCTCAAACTTTGGAAATGATTGAACAACACGTTCAACCAGGGGTATCTACAGGTGAGTTGGATAGAATCTGTCACGATTACATTGTCAATGAAATTGACTGTATTCCTGCTCCCCTAAATTACAATGGTTTTCCAAAATCTATTTGCACTTCGATAAACCAAGTGGTTTGTCACGGAATACCTGATGACAACAGAGTCCTAAAAAACGGAGATATTATCAATATTGATGTAACTGTGATCAAAGACGGTTACCACGGAGATACAAGTAAGATGTTTTTTGTTGGAAAAAAACAACCTCATGCAGAAAGGCTGGTAAGTATTACTCAAGAATGTCTTTATAAAGCCATAGCAATATGCAAACCAGGAATAAACCTAGGTGACATAGGATATGTGATTCAAAAACATGCAGAAGAAAATCACTACTCAGTTGTCAGAGATTATTGCGGGCATGGTATTGGCAAAGTTTTCCATGAGGATCCTCAAATTCTTCACTACGGAAATCCAGGAACTGGAATGGAATTAAAAGCAGGTATGTGTTTTACCATTGAACCTATGATTAATCTTGGGACTCATAAAACCAAATTATCTAAAAATGATGGCTGGACAGTAGAAACTATTGATGGAAGATTGTCAGCCCAATGGGAGCATACGTTGGCTATAACCGATGATGGCTGCGAAGTTCTTACTGCTAGATCAGAAGAAACTCTATGAATCATTTACTGTCTAAAATTGGATCTTATCCATTTGAAAAACTTAATCTTCTTCATAGGGACATAAAGCCATCAAAAGAAGTAATCAATCTGTCCATTGGTGAACCAAAATTAAATGCTGACTCCAAAGTCCTGGACATTTTGAATAAAGAAACAAATTCTTTTTCAAACTACCCTCCTATGAATGCAGTTCCTGAATTATCAGAGGCATATCGGCAATATTTGAAAAATCATTTCGGTATTGAGAATATTGCTGAGGATGAAGTTTGTCTTGTAGCTGGCACAAGAGAAGGAACATTCTCAATCATTCAGGCTCTCTTTAATAAAGAGAATGTTAAAGAAAAGCCCTATGTTGTAATGCCAAATCCTTTTTATCAAATTTACGGCGGAGCAACGACTCTTGCCGGTGGAGAAGCGAAGTTTTTGGATTGTCCTGAAGAAGACAATTTTCAGCCTGATTTAGATTCCCTTAAAAGTGAGGATTGGCAGAAGTGTCAAATTTTAGTTCTCTGTTCCCCAAACAATCCAACTGGGTCTGTTTTACCTCTAAGTAAACTTAAGAATATTTTAGATTTAGCTGAAAAGTATGACTTTTATGTTGTTTCTGATGAGTGCTATGTAGATTTATATACCTCTGAGAAATCCTGTCCAAGTATCCTCCAAGCTTCATCAGATAGATCGGATAGATTGATTGCTCTTCATAGCTTATCGAAAAGATCTAATTTACCTGGCTTTAGATCGGGTTTTGCTTGCTCCGGTAAAAAAACCATTTCTGCCTACAAGAAGTTTAGGTCTTTTCATGGGGTCAGCGTTCCTTTGCCAATTCAAAAGGCGAGCGTTGAAGCTTGGCTGAATTATGATTTTGTCGCTGAAAATAGAAAGTCTTACAACGATAAATTTAGCCTGGCAGCAGATATGTTTAAAGATAAAGTAAGCAATGTAATTCCTGAAGGTGCTTTCTATCTTTGGTTGGATGTTGAAGACGGTCAATCTTTCTCAAAAAANATTNTTGAAAANGAGGGTTTAATTGTNCTTCCTGGAAGTTATTTATCTGCCGAGGTCAATGGTTTTAATCCNGGAGAAAAATACGTAAGAATTGCTTTAGTGTATGATTTTGAAACCACAGAAGAGGCATTAAAAAGAATCAATAATCTTTTATAAAAAATGACGAATCAAAAATGGATTGGTTTTGGCAAAGGAACCAAAAATAAAAAAGGTGAATACATTGAAATGTATTTTTCACCTGATGATATATCTAAAAGTTCTGCAGAAATTAAAGAAGGATATGAAAAGGTAGAAGTGTCTGATGATACTCCACCCTCTTCAGTCCCTGAAGCTTATCTGAAGTTACATCTTCTATCTCTTCGCCTGGTAAAGCCCAACGAAACTAATTTAGACGGTATTTTTGGCATATT
>FUFK010038217.1_pt1 | contig 10112 bp, 22 predicted proteins | sample 1021851 | NCBI WGS metagenome assembly FUFK01 (sample SAMEA51879418, study PRJEB19060) | metagenome | reverse complement strand
AGTATACCAGAATGATACAGAGCTTACTTTATCTACTCAATACTCTGCTACTCTTAATTCTGATGGAACAGGATCTATAACTTTTATAGATAACTCTGGATCCGGAGGTACTGATTATACTCCAGCGCAGAATGATCGTATTACTATTATTGGTGATCAACCATTGTCCAGGACTTCTGTTTTTACTACAGGATCTGTTATTACACCGGCAGCATTAGAAACTGATTTTGATAATGTAGTTATTAGACAACAACAATTAAAAGAAATTACAGATAGATCTATTCAATTAAAACCTTCTACTGCTAGAACAGTAACAGGAACAGGAACCAATGGTCCTGTATTCTTTCCAGAGTTAGCAGCTAATAAATTATTATCAGTTAATAATTCTGGTGATGCATTAGTAATGACATCTGAGATTGGATCTTTTAAAGGTAATTGGTCTGCAAGTACAAGTTACTTCCAAAGAGATATTGTAAAAGACACTTCAACAAATAATATTTTTATAGCTAACGCAGATCACACATCTTCTGGATCTCAACCCTTAACTACAAATACTGATAGTGGTAAATGGGATTTATTAGTGGATGCTGCATCAGCAACTACATCGGCAACTAATGCTGCTAACTCAGCAACAGCAGCTGCTAATAGTGCTACCCAGGCTGCAACGTCAGCTACGAATTCTGCTAACAGCGCAACTGCATCTGCATCATCAGCATCAACTGCATCATCTGAGGCTACAGCAGCAGCAAATAGTGCAACAGCAGCAGCAGCATCAGCTACAAATGCAGCTGCACAATTAGATAATTTTCAAGATCAGTACCTGGGAGTACAAGCAAACGAACCTTCAACAGATTTAGATGGCGATCCCCTTACAGAAGGCGATATTTATTTTAATTCAAACAGTAACAAATTGCGTATATTTAGTGGAGGACAATTTAAAGATGCAGCAGTAGATACATCTTCATTTGCCCAGGCTGGATTTGCAATAGCAATGGCAGTAGCATTATAGAAAGGAGTAAAGCATGGCGCAAAATTTTAGAAACCAATTAACACACACAGCTATAGGTACTAGCTATACTGATATTCTTACTCAGTTAGATAGCTTTGATACTTGTGTTGGTATTAGATTAGTTAATGTTTCATCAACATCTATTAATGTAACTTGTGCAGTAGAAAATAGTTCTAATACAACAGAGCTTATAGTTAATGCACCAATACCAGCTGGATCATCATTAGAATTAATTGATGGTGGAGCTAAAATAATTTTAAAGTCTGGTGACAAAATTAAAGCTAAAAGTGATACAGCATCATCTTTAAAAGCTATAGTCAGTTTTATTGATAGTATTAGTACATAGGAGGGTACATGGGATACATAGGCAATTCAGTTTTTACAGGAGTTATAACTAGCTCTGATAGTATAGATGCTGGAGTTATTGAAGTATCAGATCTATCTTCAACAGCACAAGACGAGCTAGGTAAAATAGATTTATATGGTTTTACTAAAACTAATGGATCTGGAAATCAGAAAGAAGATTTAGTGTTAACTACAACTGCTGGAACAGATAATATATCTGTAGCTAACAATGATACTACACAATCAGATTTGTATGATGAAAGTTTTTTTGCAAAGAAAGGATTAACATTTACTGTCAATAGTGTTGGTGAGTTGGAGGTAACAATCTAATGGCCCTTACAAGATTAGGATCTAATGCCGGTGTGTTGGGTGGTGAAGTATCTGAAACAGATAATGCATACAAAAATTTTAATACTATTTCAGCTAATGTTACATTGACATTAGAGGCTGGAAAAAACTTTTTTTTAAAAGGACCAATAACTATAGCTAGTGGAGTTACATATACAGTTAGTGGTTCTGGAACATTGGAGATAATATAGTATGCCATACATAGGCCGAGGAATACAAACAGGCGAATATAAAATTATAACATTGTCAGAAAGTTTTGATGGCAACAGAACAGCATTCACTATGTCAGAGAGTGTTCCTTCTGAAAGAGTGTTACTTGTTATATTGTCTGGGGTACTCCAGCATTGGGGAGATAGCTATACTTGTACCGGCAATCAATTAAATTTTTCTGCTGCGCCACAAACAGGAGAAAGTATCAAGATCTTAAAACTAGGTGATACATTAAATATTGCTACTCCATCCCAGGGAACAGTAGGTACTGCTCAACTATCTACATCCGGAATATCAGCTGGTAAAGTATTTAAAGTAAATGATGCTGGTAATGCCTGGGAGTTAGGCAATGCAAGTTCAGCAGAAGTTTATGGCTTTACTATGACAGACACAAACTCCGATAATGTCTTAGATAGCTTACAAGTAACAACAACTAATGGTGGCCAGGACAACATTACAGCTACTCAGTACGCAGCCTTTGATGACAAGATATTTGCTGCATCTGGATTTACTTTTAGCCTGGATGCTAATGGACACCTAATTGCAACAATATGATGTACTCGAAATGTTTATGAATAAAATAGAAACAAATAATATTATATTAAGTAAAGGTATATACTATGTCAAAAATTAAAGTTAATGAAATTGAGGCAGCTACAGGATCAACTGTAACCATCCCAACAGGACAAACATTTACTGTTGTAGATGGAATACCAGCTACAAATTTATCTGGTACGATTGCTGATGCAAGATTACCAACTGTTCCTGTAACAAAAGGTGGAACAGGATTAACATCATTGGGTTCTGCTGGACAAGCAGTTAAAGTTAATAGTAGTGGTAATGCTTTAGAATTTGGAACAATATCAAGTCCTATCAAAGCTATATCAACACAAACTAATAGCACAAGAAGTTCTGTAGGTGCTGGTTCTACTTTATTTAGTGGCACTTATAATCAACAAAATGCAAATGGTAATATTATTATTAATATAAATCTTATTACTAAAGGCCCACGACATGATGGTGCTGGTTCTACTGTATTTACTTATGATGGTACTACATATACCGGCTTTATAAGTTATCACTATACAGGACAAGAATGGAATGCAACTATGACAGGACAATTTCAAATAAATGGTTCAAGTTCAACCGGTTCTAAAAATTGGAGTTTAGCAAAAGCATCTGGTAGAACATTTTACGATATAGTAAATCCAAACAATTCAGATCATAGTAATTACCATACCTCATCAACATCAACAATAACTTTTATGGAGATTTAAAATGGCAAAATTTGATGATGCAATACAAAAATTAAATAAAGAAAATTTTATTGGTTATGTTGGTAATCCTCCAAGTAATAAAACAGAATATGATGCAATTAAAAATAAAATGTTTTTAGCTAACGCACCTACTTGGGCAGAAATTCAAACTGAAATAGATAACATTCCAAATATAGAAGATTTAAAACTTTCTGCAAAAACTAAACTAATGAATGGAGAGGCATTAACCGAAGATGAGGCTAATGTTATGGTAGGATTATAATGGCAACAGTAAACTTAGGTAGAATTAAACCGGTATTCAGAGGAGCATACGATAACTCAACTGCGTATGTGATTGACGACATTGTTACATCTGGTGGAGAAACATTTATAGCTATCGCAGCTACTCAAGGTAATGCTACAAGTGATGCAAGTAAGTGGACNAAACTTGCAGCCAAAGGTGCTGATGGTTCAGCTGGAGATAGTTTTAGTTTAGCAAACAAAGAGATTGCATTTAAAACAAATGCTGGTGCATTAGATGGTATTCCAATCGGTAATGCTGGAGAATTTTTGAAAGTAAATTCTGGTGCAACAGGATATGAGTTTGGAGCTGTATCATCTGATTGGGTAAAACTTTATAGTGCAGAAGATGTATCTGCTGCAAGTGAAATAAATCTTAATGGTTATTTTGATGCTACTAAGTATCATGTTTATAAAATATTATATTCTGCTCATGGTTCAAGTGGTGGTAATTCGTTTCTTTTTAGAGCAAGGACAGGCACTAATGGTGCTAATGAAGATACTAGTAATAATTATTATTATGCCTATACTTTTCGTTCAGTAACAAGTGGTGGTCAAACACAATCAAGTCATGGTAATGGATTTGGCGATAGTGCTAGAATGGGTTGGAGTGGTGGTGGAGGGTTACAATCACAATGTTGCCATCAATTAACTATTCATAGACCAGATGATAACGATACTACTCATGTAGAAGTTAGTGGTTCATTTTGGGATAATTCTTATTTTGGTCATGTTCATGGTGCTTGGGTATTTAATGCTAATAATACACCAATGACAGGAATAAAATTATTTCATGGAGGTGGAAATATAGGATTGCATTATGTTAATATTTATGGATTAAAAAAATAGGATTATAATATGAAAAAAATTAATATAACACCAGATGGTATTGAAGAGGTTGATTTAACTGCTGAAGAAATATCACAAAGAGAAACTGATATTGCTAATTCAGAAGTTTATAAAAATAAACAAATACAAAAAGAGGCTGATGCCAAAAGTGGTAATCAAAAGTTTTTAGATATGGGATTAACACAAGCAGAGGCAACAGCATTAACCGGTTATACTCCAGAGGATGAAGAATAATGGCCACGATAGATTTAGGAAGATTAGGATTTGTAAACAAAGGTACTTATAACAATAGCACAACCTACGAAAAAAATGATTTAGTACAGTTTACTGATGGAGGTATTCTATCTACTTACTTATACATAGATAGCACAGCTCAATCTGGCCAGGCCCCATCATCATCTGGTACTGCTGGATCAAGATGGGTTTACTTTGCTAAAGGTGTAGCTGATGCTGTTGCTAGTGCTGGTAACAATAAAGTATTAGTTACAGATGGTAGTGGTAGTTTATCTCCATTATCTATTGGTTCAGCTAGTCAAGTTTTAAAAACTAATTCAAGTGCAAATGGATTTGAATTTGGAGATGTTTCTGGTGGAGTTATACAAACAAAAATGGCTATGGATGGTAGCACTTATAGTGTAAATACTCAAGTTGTTCCTGGTGGTACTGTAACAAGTTGTTATGAAGTAGCTGGATTAACTTTGACTTTAACACCATCAAGTACATCATCTAAATTTTTAATAGATTTAAACTTAATGGCTTGTCATGAAGGTGGTTATATGGCTGGAGGTTATATAACTTATCAAGTAAGTGGTGGAACCGAATATGCAATCGCATCAAGTGGTACTAGAGGAATAACTTTTAGAGTTGATGCTGATTTATCTAGTTCAGATATAGGGCAAGGAACAACTAATCCAATGGCAATGATTNCACCTAATACTACAAGTGCAATTACATTTAGATGTAGAGTTTTTAAAGCAGATGTTAATACAGCAAACATATTTATAAATAGGTCACCAAATAATGCTACTGACGAAGATGATGGTGGTTTTACAATATCATCAATGATGGTTACAGAATTAGATGGTAGTGTTTCAACTGTAAGTTCAACAAACATGGATATTCAAAATACATAATAGGAGAATAATATGGCAATTAAATTATCAAGAAGTAAGGCAATCAAGGCTATAAATCCTAATGCTGAATATGTAATTAAAAATGAAACTGTTGATGGATATGAAAGTATAGAATGGTTAAATAATACTACACCTATTTCAGATGCAGATATTGAAACAAAACTTGCTGAATTACAAGCCGAAGAAGATGCTAGAGTACAAGCTAAAGCAGATACAAAATCTAGTGCTAAAGCTAAGTTAATTGCTGGAGAACCTCTTACAGAGGAAGAGGCAGATACAATAGTATTGTAGTTATGCCATGGGGAGAGCTGCTAAAAAAAGATCTACTGTTCACAGCATAACCCTCAAGCACATCAATGAAAAACTAGATCACATCCACAAAGATCTAGATCAAAATACCAAAGACATCGTAGAATTAAAACAGCAAGTAGCTATGGGCCGAGGTGGTCTTAAAGTGATCTTCTATGTTGGAGCCATAGTTTCTATTATTTTAGGAGGGTTAAAGATTGGAAAATTTATATAATGTATTGGATGTTAATTGGAACGTTATGCCTACTTACTAATGCTGCTGATCCTAATAGTTTAAGTTGCGTTAGAGTTGCAAGTGATATTAAATTTACAGACTACGTTACTTGTAACGCATACTCTTATCAAGTTGTTGAAGAGTTTAGAGAAGATTTAGAAAAGTATCCAGGGCAAAACATAAAATTTTTTTGCGTTCCATATCAGCCAATTAATTTGAAAGGAACACAAGTATGATACAAGGATTATCTGCATTACTACCAATAATAAATAAGGCTGTTGATCTGGTGCCTGATAAAAATAAAATTGCAAAACAAAAAGCAGATCTAGAAAAAGAATTAATGAAAGCTCTTGTCGATGTAGACAAGGAACAAGCAAAAATAAATAGAGCTGATGCCCAGGCTACAGGAGCATTGTCATGGGTGCAGCGATTGTGGAGGCCCTGTCTTGCGTGGGTTTGTGTAAGCGCATTCGCATTCCAATTTTTAGTTATACCAATTACTAATTGGATCTGTGCTGTGAGAGGTACAACAATAGATCTACCTACTCTGGACAGTTCAACATTAATGACAGTTCTGTTTGCTTTACTCGGTATGACCGGTGCCAGAAGTTTNGATAAATTAAAAAAGATAGATAAGAAATAATGAAACGATTAGATCTCTCAGATAAAACACCGGTGTCCATGCCATTCAAGAATTTAATTAGCATCGTAAGTGCCTGTCTTGTTGGAGCCTGGTTTGCATTTACTGTAGTTGAGAGATTAAACATAATTGAAACAGAACAAAAGTTAATGCTTAATGATTTAGATAAAGCTAATGAGTTTATTGTGGGTGTACCTAAAGGCAACATGGTATCCCCACAAATAAATGAGTTGTTCATGTTGGTGGAGTTCATCAGCAGCAACCAGGAGAAACTAAAAGAAAGTGTAGAGGAAGAAATGCCAGAGATAAATAAACTTAGACTAAAGGTAGAGTTCTTAGAAGATAGACTTGAGAAATCAGAAAAGATAATTGACAAGCTAAGAAACAATGGAACGCATCAATGAAAAGTATAGCTATAGTATTTGCATTATTAATGTTTAACTCTCAAGGAGATCCTAANGATTGGAGAACAGCAAACGAATTTATGTATACAGATAANTTGTCGTCATGTATGAAATTANGANGNGAGGCTACTCGCAACACCAATGGTAAACTTACATTTAAATGTATCCAGGCAGAGGTAGAGCTTGAGGTACTTGCTATTGATAAATCATTGCATATAAATAAAATAATAAGGGAAATTAAAAAATGATAGAAAGAAAAGAAACTAAATACATAGTAATACATTGTGCTGATACTCCAGCTGATATGGATATTGGAGTAGAAACAATTCGTAAATGGCACGTTGAAGAAAGGCAATGGTCAGACGTAGGCTATCACTACATAATAAAACGAGATGGCAAGATAGAACCAGCAAGAGATGTTAAGCTGCAAGGCGCACACGCAGTTTCAGTTAATGACAAATCAGTAGGCATATGCCTTATCGGTAGAGGTGATAACTTTACAGAAGATCAGTTTTTCGGATTACACAATTTAATTAATACTCTTAATAGTATGTATGAAGATCTTGAAATCATTGGACACTCTGATGTAGAACCTAAGAAACCAAACTGCCCTGGGTTCGATGTCAAGCAATGGGTTCAAGACGAATTTTATGGCTAAAGGATATTCATCTGTACTTATCATTTCAGATTTACATTGCCCCTGGGAACATCCAGATGCATTTGAATTTTTAAAAACATTAAAGAAAAAAATTAAGCCAGAGTTTGTACTGAACCTGGGTGATGAGGCAGATGCTCATGCTCTATCTATGCATGATACAGATCCAGATCTTATGTCAGCTGGTGATGAGCTGATTGCTGCTAAAGAAAGACTACATGAATTAGAAAAAATTTTTCCAGAAATGACACTACTACATTCTAATCACTCTTCATTAATATACAGAAGAGCATTGAAACATGGAATGCCTAGAGCTTATTTAAAAAATTATAATCANTTCCTGGATGTAGGCCCAGGATGGAAATGGGTAGACGANATTAACTTTNCATTATCAGATGGATCAGAGGCATTTGCTACACATGGCATGGCAGCTGATGGTATAAAGTTAGCAATGCAATATGGTAAGAACGTAATCCAGGGCCATTTCCATTCTAAGTTTTCTATACAATACTTTTCAAATCCAGATAAATTAATATGGTCAATGCAATGTGGATGTTTAACAAAACAAAGTTCACTTGCTTTTCAGTATGCTCGTAATTTTAAAATGAGATTTGTAATTGGTACCGGAGCTATCATCGATGGGCAGCCAAAGTTATATGCGATGAGATTAGATAAGTCTGGTAGATGGGATGGGGAGATTGTCTAAACAAAAGTTTACAACANACATTCCTCATGAACCTATCTTTCACAAAACAAATATTGGAAGGAACCCTAGCAAAGCAAAGATGAACAAAGCAAAACGTAGAAGTTTTAAAAAGTATAGGGGCCAGGGCCGGTAATGAAATCAGTTACCATCAATGGACACAAACATATTTTTTTAAAATTAAATTGGATTGATATTGTCGGAGCATCAACGTTAGAAGGTGACGTAGATTTCCAGAGAATGAAATGCGCCAACATTACGACAGAGGCTTATCTGTATGATACCTTTGAATTNGATGGTAGAGAATTTGTTAGAACGTTTGCATCCTACTCATTAGACGATGACTTTGGATATGGGGATAGAAACTGTTATCCGATTGAAGTGTTCGATAAACGCAGCCAAAAAGCCATCAGAGATGCTCTCAGATTGATGAAATAGGGTGTCCTGGTATGATTGGTCATCTAAATAAACAACCCTCTNNAAAGCTCTCTAAATCATTTTAAAGGCAAAGTGTTCGGTATGTTCTCTACTGCACCTAGTAATCCAGCACAATAGCTACCAAACACTACATAATCATAATAAAAAAATCTATCTAGCTCTACTCCATCCTTCTTTAGAATGGTTCTATGTTCAAAAAGATTATGCTCATATGGATCTTCGCATTGCTCTTCTGTAACCTGGACAGGATGCATCATATATAATTCAGATCCTACTCCCAGGTACAGTATTAAAACAAAAAGTTTCACTTACTACAAAGTTTTACTAGCTGCTTAATTATATCTTGAATTCTATCTTTCAATCTTGATATAATCTTGTCCTTTAATTTTACGTTTTCATACAGGGCCACAACCTCTTGCTCTTTTTTAGATAGCTTAGTCTGTAGCTCTCCATTCAAATCTTTATGGCCCTTGTTTATTGTTTTAAGATTATTGTTTTCTTCTGTTAGTCTATCTATTTCTTTTGTCTGATCAGTTACCACTTATATCCTCCTTTGGATTTTTGAGTAGAGTATGCTCAATCTTATCTCGATGAGTTTCAATCCATAATTCCTCGTATGGTCTGATCTCTACATTCTGAGGAAACATTGGACTATGTTCTAATTTAGAAAGCTCTGGTGATCCAGCTGTATAAAATTTTTGGTATTGATCTACATGAGGTTCTTCATTACCTGGAATAGTAATAACAACTACATCCTCAGTACCATTAAATGCCTCAATCAAACCTTTGATAAATTCTTTTCTAAATCTACTCTTAAAAATTTTCATTGTAATATCTCAATGCCTCTAGGTTTAGCTGGATATACTTTGATAAGATTATCTCTCTCAAGTAAACGCAGCATCCGATGAACGTTAGAATGTACACACTCCATATGCCTGGCACATTCTCTTACAGTAGGAGGTACCTCTTCCTTCTGCACATATCCTTTTATAAACTTAAATAGTTTTAGTTGCTTTTTAGTTATCATTAGATTTGACATTACCTAGCTCCTTTTTAATTTTCTGGAATTCTTTAATCATCAAATCATAAGTAACTTGATCTACTTCTTTTAAGTTATTCCAAGAATGTAATTGATTGTTTTCTTGCTCTTCTAGCATTGCTAATTTTTTATCAAGATCCATTGACTTATCTTGTGCAATACCTTTAGCACCTCTTACTTGAGTTCTTGCGTACTCTTTCCATTTATTTAGATCGTCAACTCTCTTGTCCTGGTTAGCATTACCATCATCATCCTCACTA
>FUFK010066613.1_pt1 | contig 10113 bp, 9 predicted proteins | sample 1021851 | NCBI WGS metagenome assembly FUFK01 (sample SAMEA51879418, study PRJEB19060) | metagenome | reverse complement strand
CCCATCCAAGATGGAGGGCAGTGGGACATGTGGATTAATTTAGTAGACAAATACGGTGTAGTCCCACAATCCGAAATGCCTGAATCCTTTTCATCCAGTAATTCTAGGGTTATGAACAAGTTAATTACAAGAAGACTGCGAGAAAATGCCATGATACTTAGAAAAGCCTTATCGAAGGGAATGGCAGAGAATGACATTCAAGCGCTTAAAAATGAAATGCTTTTAAATATATATAAAATGTTAACTATTCACCTTGGCACACCACCCAAATCATTTGATTGGCAGGTAAGGAACAAGAAAAAAAAGTTTTTGCGTTTTGAAGGTATGACCCCAAAATCATTTTTCGATACGCATGTTGACTTAAATCTAAAAGATTTTATNTGCCTTATAAATTGTCCTATGTCAGACAAATCATATGAAAAAGTATACACAGTTGATTACCTAGGGAATGTTATCGAAGGGAATCCTATTAGGTACCTTAATGTTGATAGTGAGACCATGAAAAGAGCAACGATCGCATCTCTGCAGAACGATGAACCTGTCTGGTTTGGTTGTGATGTAGGTAAGCATTTTCATCGTAATTTGGGTGTTATGGATATCGACCTCTTTAACTACAGAGAATTTTATAATATTGAATTTGGTATGGATAAAGCCACAAGATTAGAATATGGTGATAGCCAAATGACACATGCAATGCTCTTTACCGGTGTTGACCTCGATAAAAATCAAAAACCAGTAAAGTGGCGCGTAGAGAATAGTTGGGGAACGAAGGGTGGAGATAAAGGATATAATATTATGACTGATAAATGGTTTGACGAGTATAATTACGAAGTTGTTGTTCACAAAAATCACGTTTCTAATGATCTTTATGAACTTTATTTAAACGAAGAAGCAATACACCTAGATCCATGGGATCCAATGGGCGCTCTTGCCAAATAAAAGTTCATACTCCAAATTCCTTTTTGGAATTATTCCAAATGGTTTTGATTCCACAAAGCTAGGCATTTCGCCCCTATGTTATATTTTGTAATAAATAGTGCTGCAGACCTGCTGCAAATATTAGTGCTAGCCAGAGTTATTCTGAGCTGGTTACCGGATCAATCTGGTAATAAATATGTTATGCTTGTATATGGTATTTCAGAGCAGGTTCTTCGACCCATAAGAGAAAATCTTCCCATTCAGGGCGGAGGATTTGATTTTTCTCCTATAGTGGCCTTTTTTCTGATTGGGTTTATTAAAAAGTTGTTGCTCGTCGCCATTTAGGACTATAGTAAAACCTGTTTTGTTGGTAAAAATCCTCCGCAGTTATAAAAATCTGCCAAAAAATATCCACTTACTATTCTTCCTCGAATTTATTCTAAGCTTGATTCACGTTGCATTTATATTGATCTTAAATATTTACCTTAGAAAACAAGGATATTCTGACCCAGATATTGCTTCTTTCAACTCCTTAAGATTTATTGGNGCACTGACTTTTGCAATTCCACTTGGAATTTATATTAGAGGCAAAAACCTAAGACCATTTTTTCAATTAGCTACATTTATTGTACCCTTTACAAGTATTTTAGTAATTGAAGCCATTCATCATTCTATTACACCTTTGATTCAATTATCATTTTTTTCATGGGGATTAGGCATGACATTGGTCAGAGTATGTTCTTTACCATTTATTATTAGGCATACAGACGCAAATAATAGCACAGAGGCATTGTCCCTGATAGCATCAACATGGTCATTATCAACTATATTTTCTGGTTTAATGATAAGTGGATTAGACTGGTTGGATCACGNTAAAGTTTTTGGTCATGAAATTAGATTTAATGAGTACGAAATTTTGTGGCTGATTACCTCCATTGGTTTTTTTTCATACATATTCACAAAAAATATTGATGAAATCAATGTTAATAAATATGAAGAAAATGAAGGTATGTATGAACTTAGAAATTCATACGATTGGGCTTTGATATTTAAAGCTATTTCACCTTTAATATTGATCTCTATTGGTGCAGGACTCACAATACCTTTCGTTAATCTTTTCTTCAACTCTGTTTTTGGCTTCACATCTAGTTCGTTTAGTATGCTCGGGAGTTTCACAGCATTTCTAGTATTCGTATTTTCTTTAATGGTTCCAACATTAAGAAAAAAGTATGGATACTGGATGACAATTGTTGTTGTACAGTCTGTAGCAATTGTATGCCTAATAGTTATGTCTTTGACTGAGATATATGCATATCACTCTTATGCGCTCACAATAGCTGTTGGTGCGTTTATATTACGACAGCCTATGATGCATATGGCGCACCCATCTTCAAATGAACTAATGATGAGCTACGTTGGTAAGAAAAATCAGGAATTAATTAGTGCTATAAGTTCAAGTTTATGGAGTGCATCCTGGTTTATAAGTGCAAAAATATTTGAATGGTTAAGAGTGCTAAACTTTCAATATTATGAAATTTTTCTCATAACTGCCACTCTATACGCAATGGGTGTAATTTTGTTTGGGCTTTTAATAAAAGAATATGAGCAAAATGAAAAAAAGAACTCTAGAGTATATCCGATTGCTGATGAATTAAAACTTGACTAAAATGATACTAAAACTCATAAAATTACAAATCTTATTTTACTTAAAAATTCAATTTATTTTTGGCCAGTGCAATGATAATGAAGTGGAAATATGGTCCCAATGCTATTCAAAGGAATCAACCTTTGAGTTAATTTTATCTGGACAAAATATTTCGGGCTACATCCCACTTGAAATATTCGAACTCACAAACCTCATGTACATCGATCTATCTAATAATAATCTTACTGGTTCTATTCCTAGCGAGATATCTAGTATAGAAAACTTGTTGGGTTTAGATCTAAGTAATAATAGTTTGACCGGAGATATACCAGAGTCAATAGGCTATCTACCAAATCTCATGGTCTTGAATTTATCTATGAACCATATTTCTGGTGTAATTCCTTCGNCCATTGGTAATATGATAAGTTTAACTAAGCTNTCGCTANGTGAAAATAGTATNTCTGGGCATATTCCNGAAGAGATTGGAACCTTAACCTTTTTATCAGAGCTATCACTTAGTGGAAATCAGCTTTCAGGAGATATTCCTGTAAGCTTATATCAGTTGGTGAATTTAGAAATATTTCTTGTCAATGATAATTCGATAACTGGTGAAATTATGGATGAAATATGCAGCTTTGATTTAAACTTTTCTAACCCATATGAATTTAATATTGATAGTAACAAAATTTGCCAACCATACCCCAATTGTATAGCAAATTTTACCGGTTATCAGGACTACTCTGATTGTGATGGAATGGTAGAGTTGTGGGGGCAGGTATATTATTCCAAAGATGTAACGGAACTTGTAATGCCAAATATGTCTCTATCTGGCTCTATTCCACATGAAATAGGGGAGTTTACCAATATTATAAGGCTTGATCTATCCCACAATAATTTATCGGGTGAAATACCTAACACCATAGGAAATTTGGATAGTCTAAAGTTTTTAGACCTTTCGTTCAACAACTTAAGTGGTTCATTGCCAAATGAAATAGGAGATTTANCAAATATCAAAGAGTTAAAACTTTACTATAACAACATATCTGGAGAGATTCCCTCCTCAATGGGAAACCTTAATAATTTNGAGTACTTGAATATTTACAATAATGGTCTCAGCGGATTTATTCCAACTTCTATTGGTCAACTACAGAGTTTAAAAAAGTTGTACCTNCATAGAAATATGCTTGAGGGTGGNATACCGATTGAGATTTTTACATTAACAGAGCTTCAAGAACTTTACCTGAATGATAATTTACTTGTAGGTGAATTTCCTACTGGTATAGAAAATCTGGNATCGCTTACTAAATTAAGAGTTGAGAACAATCAGATCGCAGGAAGTATCAATGATGGAATTTGTGAACTGAACCTTGAATGGGGTAATTCAATAAATTTCAATATATCAAACAACAAAATATGTTCACCGTACCCCAGCTGTATATCTGAATATGCTGGCTTCCAGGATATTTCAAATTGCAATCTTGTATCGGCAGATACAGAAGTACTTATACCAAATGTTCCAAACATTCACATTTATCCTAATCCTTTTAATGCAAGAACAAATATTGCTTATGATATGCCTTGCAGTGGACATGTAGATATTTATGTCACAGATATCATGGGGAGAAAAATTGTTAGCATCTACTCAGGTCTTGTGGAAGAGAAGGCTCAAACTATCAGCTGGAATGGTCTGAATGAATCCGGTGAGCTTGTCGTAAGCGGAGTATACTTCGTTACTATCTTGACAAATGAGTTTAAGAAAGCGATTAAAGTTGGATACATAAAATAAATACATGTACTCATATCGCTAACCTTAGAAGCCGGTAATAATAGGATCACTCAGAGAACCCTCTAATTTGAGTATTATAGTCGACCCCACCCTATTAAAACTGCGCCCTTTTTCTTTCTCCCAATTTCTTAACCATTTCCTGACTCCCAACGCAACTGGGTTAATTTTTATCTTGGTATTATGCAATCGTATATCAGGTAATTTTCCGCTCTGTCTAGATGTAAAGTCTCCTTTGACATTAATTTTCAAAAAAGGGGTAATGAACTTAAAGGCAATATTTCCCGTAAATTGATTGATCATTTCTATCTCTATTTCTAAAAGCCGGACTACAATTGAATTATTCCAGATACCGATTGTTTCAAACAGCTTTTCAATTTCTGGTTCATTTTTTAAATCTCCAGGAATTTTTATTTCAAAATTACGAAATCTAAACTTGCCTCCAATTTTGTGAATTNTAGGTATAGTACCCAGAGAGCCGTTAAATATTAAATCCTCTACATCAAGGACTAATTCAGGTAAGGAGAGGCTTGACCTTGAGTTGAGATTTTTGTTTGGAATTGCAACAAAAGAAGTTCCCAAAATTTTAAATTGACCACGTTCCATTATGAAATCATAGCCCAATGTTTTAGAATCTTTTTTTAATAAAATTTTTGAATCTAATATCTGAGATATTTCTTGTATTTCAAAAATATAGTTCCAATTTGCGTCAGGAATTTTATTGAGTGAATCTAATATTGGGTTCACTTGAAATTTTCTAGTCTTCCAGTCATAACGTACCTTATCAGCATCTGGAATTACATTGAGCTGTGTAGGTTTTGCGACTACATACTCAGGCAATAAAAGCTCATAGGACCACGTGTAATCATTGAGTGGATATGATTCCCTCGTTATATATTTGTTTACAATTAAATCATTTAATGTTGAGGGTAGCTTGTTATTGTCTATGTTAAAAAGATCGATACTATTTACTATTTTCAAGATTGATGCTCTGGCAATAGACTCCCTTTTTTTCATTCTATTTATTTTTTGATCAATAATCCAGTCTTTGTAGACCATTTTTGAATTCAGATTTAACCCTTTGATTATAATGTTAGGTCCAGAGATGTTTAGAACGGTATTTGTAGTTAATGAGTCCCCTTGATAATCAACATCGATATCGGCAAATGAAAATTTAAATTCTCTAAGTTTTAGGTCATGAGCATCAAACACTTTATTTTTTGGTGTCCATTTGATATGAAAATTTTTCAGATTCAGTCCAGTATCTGAAATTGTAAGATCAATCTTATCTCCACTTCTTGGAAAAATATTGTTAGCATTTATCAGTAACATGAATAAAAAAAACTGACAAATTGAACTCATAGTCAAATTGAGCTGATGCATTGTTTTGATATTATGAATATCATACAAAAAATTAGTATGTTTGTGTTGTTATATAGTGAATATTTTTTTAATTATCTGACTACAAATATACCATTATGAATCGGTCCAATATTGTTTTTTCAACTGACAAATCACTTAATTTGAAATCCTCGAATAATGGTGAAAGCGAAATCGCTGCCAAAAAAGAGCAAAGAATAAGGATTCATCTATCAAGGAATAGGGGTGGTAAAGTAGCAAGTGTTGTTAGAGGACTGGAAGGGGACAGTGAAACCTTCTCTAATTTATCGAAGTTAATAAAAAAAAAATGTGGAGTGGGTGGATCCCACAAAAATGGGCAGATTATTATACAAGGAGATAATAGGGAATCTATCAAAGCAATACTTGAGAACATCGGCTATAATGTCAAGCTTAGCGGAGGATAAATTGCATGGCAAATAAGACTAATTTTACAATAATTATCTTTACAATATTAGCTATGACGTATTCTTGTAGCGAGGCGTCTGGCAGTGGAGCCTTCAAGCTAGTTCTTTCAGGTAGCGTACACGGACAACTTGATCCATGTGGATGAAAAAAAAATCCTCTAGGCGGTCTGTCTAGAAAGTATGTTAAAATTCAAGAAATGATAAAGCAAGGGTCTGACCCACTGATTGTTGATGCCGGTGATCTGTTTTTCAGCACTAAAAAGTTGGAATCTTGGAATAAAAAATCAGAGGAGTTTAGGGCCAAATCAATACTTAACGGATATAATAAAATTGGTTATGACATCATAAATATCGGCCAATATGAGGTGATNAATGGGCTAACTTTTCTTAAAANTGTTACAAAAGANAGTGNCATAAATTTTATATCAGCAAATCTCANAGANTCAAAAACTGGAGCACTGATTTTTAAACCATATCATATTTTTCAAAGAGGCGGTCTCAATATTGGCGTTATCGGAGTGACTGATATGCTACCAGANACATCTAAATCAATCATTGCAGATGATTACATTGAGGTATGTAGAAAATATGCAAAAGAGCTCTCAAGTAATGTTGACCTAGTTATAGCTCTTATAAATGCAGAAAGAGCAAATCAAACAAACCTAGCTGAAAAGCTTGATAATGTTGATTTCATCATAACAAGCGGAAGTACTAACATGACAAGGCCCAGTAGTCCACAAAAAGAGGGTGGTCCATTTTTGTATTCATGTGGAAAACAAGGTAAGTACCTGATGACCATAGATGTTGAAAGAAAAGATGCTAACAAACCATTTATTGATGTTTCAGCGGAGGANAAAAAAATAAANAATATTGAGAAAAGATTNGCAAGGCTGCAAAAGAAAGANCCAGGAAANAAACTTGANGAAATTTATAAAAACCAGCAAAATGTNCTNTCAATGATAGAACAGTANAANACTGATATTCAATCNTCNANNTCTCTTATTTCATCTGCAACAAATACAATAAAATTCCAGACAATACCACTCAACAAGAAGATTGGTGATGACGAAGATTTGTTAGCATTTGTCAATGCTGCTATACAAACATGCCAAACTTTGGCCCCGACAAAAAATCGACCTAAGGTGAGCGGGAAAAAGAATTATTCTGATCCTCACCATGGGCACCATCACTGATCATAAAGAATATTAGATTTGCATTACAAGAATCAAGTATTTAGTGTTTTACTTCTTTCTCTGATTGTGAGTGTCTCNTTTAATTTTCTAAGAAAGGGAGGCATTTCTTATGTAAAAAAGCCTCTAAAAACAGTGCAAGATCAGGATAATATATCAGAGCCTCTATCCGAACCCTCTATTAGCTTAATAGATATCGATCTTGCCAAAATTTTTCATAGAGATAGTACCTTATTTGTTGATGCACGAGGTCTTGAATATCTATTTGAAGGATACATCCCGGGAGCAATAGCAAATGACAATGTTGATTCTCTTGCAGAAAAAATTAGTACAAAAATCGGTTTCAATGAGAAATTCGTGATATACTGCAGCGATGATGATTGTGGTTCGAGCGAAGANCTGGCATACGAATTACANAGTTTCGGGTTCAAAAATATATTTGTTTTTAAGGGAGGATGGAAATCTTGGGTTGAAGCGGGTCTGAGTGTCTCTTATTATGAATAAAATATATCCTGTTTTCATATATATTATGCGTTTAGTACTGGGAGTAGTTTTCATATATGCAAGCTATGATAAAATATTAGATCCCAGCAAATTTGCGAGGGACATATCCAATTATCATTTTGTTCCATTTGGATTGGAAAATACAGTGGCAATTATACTTCCTTGGCTAGAACTATTTATAGGCATAGGAATTGTACTTGGTATCTATATTGATGGTAACACTTTGCTTAGCGCATTTTTATTACTTCTATTTAATTTCCTAATTTTTCAGGCTATGGTAAGAGGATTCAATATAGAGTGTGGGTGTGGGCTGAAGGAAGGTGAGTTAGTAGGTTGGCGTAAACTAATAGAGAACTTTACATTATTTGGCGGTGCATGCCTCATTCTGCTATCTAAAAAAAGAATCTTTGAATTTTACCCACGTATATGATCTACAGCGTATTTTAATTCATTTAGATATTTCTTGAAATCTTGCTATAGAGGCATGATACAAGAAGGTTAAAATTTGATTTTCAAAATTTAATAAAAGCGTATAATTTATATTAACTTTAAGTACTAATAACGTGTTTTAAGCGAGAGTAGCTCAGCTGGTAGAGCATCACGTTGCCAACGTGAGGGTCGCGAGTTCGAATCTCGTCTCTCGCTCTGCTTTAAGGCCCCTTCAAGGGGCTTTTGCCTTTTTTATAATCATTGCAAAGCTATGTCTAAGATTTTTTTATTGCTTTCATTAATATTGTTCGTGAGTTGTGGGGATCTTCTTGACGAGGAGGCGCCAATGCCGCCGGAAAAACTCAGTGGATACTTTACCCTAAGCGAAACCTTGCCAAAAGTTTCTTTAAAATGGGATAAATCAATATCGGATGATGTTTCTGAGTACCATATTTTCAGGTCGCAGTCTAATGATTTTAGTTTCGATTCAATAGCAATCGTGAANCCNCCGGTTCAATTATATAAGGACACAACAATAAACTGGCTTGATTCTGTTTATTATAAAGTACGTTCCAGAGATCGCGCTGGTAATGTTGGTTCATTTTCAGAGCCTCTAGGAATTTATTGTTATAAAGCTGGCGGAAATTGGGAGATAATTAACTTCGATTCATCATACNTGTGCGTTAACCCCCAAACTAATGCCACNCCAGAGATTTTTCGATTAGTTTTAGGAATGCCATTTGAGTCTCTTGGTGATACATCAGGAATCATGGATTTCAACCAAGCTTTCTTGGATACGGCTCTATGGACAGGCGGAGGGTGGATGTATTACACATACAAAGTTTTGGAAGCTGGAAATGACACTTCAGGATTTGATACAGTGACCTACGCAAACACAATCGCACCAGAGTATTTTACCATAGACTTGTCTGAACCGGAAGGTGGTGCGATAATATTTGATTCAGGTCGGTTTAGCTCAATCTATCTTGAGCATACAGTAAAAAGTTGTAATGGGGATAATCTATTTCCCTAAAGACCTTGCCCGCATTCTTCGTTTGACCTAGCACTCTCCGTAGAGTAGAAATTAACGGAGGTAACCTCAAAACAAGTGTTAACTCCTGTTTCAATTACTTTCTCGAATGTTGTTTCAACCAGTTCTTGAATAAAATCTCCATTTTCATAAACCCTATAAGATTCAGTATCTGTGATTGAGCTCCAATTAAGAATTGCCGTATTTCCACCTACAGACAGCGATAACAGAGGTGCGGGTGGATATAGTGCCGTTCCGCAGGATAGTGTAGATTGTGGCCCCTCCAGACCAACCGGATTAACGGCGCTGACACTGTAACAAAACTCGTTACTTGGTGAAACTATATCTATGTAAGACTGCTCAGATGTTTCAATTAAAAAAATTTCATTTCTATAAACTTTAAAAGTNTTCGCATTTTCTGGNCTGTNCCATGAAAGGGNTATGGAATTAATATTTTCTGTTAANGANAAATTATTCACTTGATTATTATATTCATTCACGACGGTTATAAAAATTGGCTGAGCTGTTGATTCATTTCCCGACATGTCTCTGGCCTTCATGCCAATGATGTGCTCGCTACCGTTTGGGTGCAACATCGAATTCCATATTGTTACATATGGTGAATCATTGTCAGTCGCTATTAGTTCATCGTTTATAAAAAATTCTACTGCATCTATTGCATCATTATCGTCTGCAAACCCTATTATATCAACAACATTGGTAACAGTTTGAGATGATAGTGGAGACAAAATAGCTAATACTGGAGGAGTTACATCATTGGCCGGCGAGTCATCATTGTTTACGGTTAC
>FUFK010048359.1_pt1 | contig 10113 bp, 18 predicted proteins | sample 1021851 | NCBI WGS metagenome assembly FUFK01 (sample SAMEA51879418, study PRJEB19060) | metagenome | reverse complement strand
AATAAAAGCATACGAGAAGACTCTAGANAATATAGATCTNNATATAGAGAGAACTAAAGANCAGATAGANAAAGANATAAANCTAGAAGAAGCAATGGGTAGAGAGTCNAGAGTATCTTTAGGATGGGTAGANGCNTTAGAGTATGTATTAGTTTTAACCAAGAGAGAAAGAACACAAGGAGAAAAGATAATATGCTAGAATCAATCAAGCATCTACTAGGACTATGTGGAGAGCCACATGGTCTAGCACATATGCTATACGCATTAGGTGGTCTACTAGGCACAATATGCTATGGCATGATCAAGAGAGTATTATGGTGGATAGAAGATAACGTATGGATATAAAAAGATTTATAAAGAATTACCTACAGAGAGAGGTAGCAGTATAGATGAAAAACAAGCAACCAAGAATATTATCGAGAGGAGTATGCCTATGAGATAGTATTCTACAATCAAAAGGAAGGAGAATATATGTGTGGTATATTTGGTTATGCAAAGCAGAGTAATGCACAGACAGACCAACAGATGGAGACCATTAACGTAGTTCTAAAGAATCTAGCTAGAGAATCAGAAGTCAGAGGTACAGATTCTACTGGTATAGCAGTTATTAACGAGAATAAGAATCCTCAGGTATTCAAGTCTCTAAAGAAAGCTAGTAATCTAGTTAAGAACAGACACTATGGAAAGATTCAAGAGAGTATTGACAAAGAGACAGCGATAGTTCTAGGTCATACTAGATACGCTACTCACGGTACAGTATCTCTAAAGAACGCTCATCCATTTAGTTTTGGCTCTATCATTGGTACTCACAATGGTGTAATATACAACCATGAGGATGTCTCAGCATCTCTTAAGAGAGTGTATGAGGTAGACTCACAAGCTGTGTTTGCTCTATTTGACCAGAATAGTAACTTACAAGAATGTCTAGACGAAATGTATGGAGACTACGCATTAGCATGGAATAAAGATAACAAGAACACCTTGTATCTANTGAGAGAANAAGGTAGACCATGCCANTACGTATACTGGAGTGAAGCTAGAGTTATGTTCTACGCATCTACTAAAGAGATACTAGAACAAGCTATACAGAAAAGCACTATGAGTAAACGTATAGATAAGCATACGATTGAAGTATACAATCACTTGCTNGATCTATANACGTCTGAGATACATACACTAGATGTGGATAAGTTATACACATTNGATACACANAAGTTTACAGACGAGTTAGTATACGAGACTAAAGACTATATNACAAACTCTATATCATATAACTACGTAAATAGTAGAAGTGCCTGGAATTATGGTGGCTATGGTAGCTATGGATATAACACTTGCGATGTAGATGATTATATGCTAGACGAGATTAGTTGTGATGGATGNNATGAGAAGACTCAGTACATGGATATAATCTACAACGAAGATACTAAAGAGTATGTATGCTATGATTGTGAATACAAAGAGAATCCAAAACTAAACNTAGACGAAGCTTATANNGAAGGTATAGNGTGTAGCGACTGCNAGTCTTACGATGACAACATATATAAAGTCAAAGACAATTATATATGTGAAGATTGTTATGTCAAGGGAGACTTATTCAGAGAGGAGGGTTATGAAGATGGACANCAAGCTTTTCTCTCATAAGAAGGTAGCTATGATAGTTGGTATAGAAGATAGTATTAGATACCGTACCAAACTACAAGCTATGAAGAAGCTATACAAGAAAGCTAAGAACAATCCATTCACAGATACAGAATCATTTGATAGTTACATGAAGTTCATAGCTAACAAGATCAGAGAAGGTACAAGCGTAGAAGTTCAATCAGTAGAGCCAGAAGAGATATTCGATACATTGAAGAAGATAGGTTGGCTTAGAGAGAGAAGCTACGCTAGTTTCTATATGATTACTACTAACAAAGCAATAGCTTAGGAGGTATGTATGCCAGGTAGAATAAATACTANAAGGATAGAAACCTTTGAATGTGATTGCTGTAGTGAAACATACACAAGGAGTAATCTCGAAGCTAGAAAGCGAGAGAGAGAAAGTGTTACTAGACCTGCACTTAGATTAGAGCATCCTATAAGACATGCAAAGGGCGTTGATGTATACGACCAATCAAGTTGGGAGATATTATGCNATGTCTGTTACGATGATGTTATAGAGACATGCTATGAGTGCTCTTCTCATTTAGAGAGAGGTGGTACAAATACTTTCTACTCTGAAAATGGAGATTCATACTGCGAAGATTGTTACTATGAAATCTATAGCCATTGCGATGACTGTGGAGAAGAACATTATAGAGACTATATGGTATATAGAGAAAGCAGAGAACAGCTGTACTGTGAGAACTGCGATCCTGGAGATGCAGATGATGTAGACTTATGGAGTTTCAATAGAACAAATAAGATAGANTCTACAATACCAGAAGCAGAATCACGTAGGTTCGTAGGTATTGAGATAGAGTGTTTAGTTGNNGATTCAGAATGGTGGGATTATCATGATGATTATCCAGAGACATTCAGAGCTGTTAGTGATAGTTCTATAGAGAGAACAGGAGAACAAAGTGCAGTAGAGTTTGTACATAGAGCACCGATACAAGGTAGAAGACTCAAGAGGTCTATAGTTTCTATGTGCGATTATCTATTAGAGAACGACTTCTTTACTAATAAAAGCTGTGGTCTACATGTACACGTTGATGCTGCAGACATGGGTTACAGAGACCTTAAGTGGACTCTATTNCTAGGTAAGNCTATTCAANATATTATCTATAAGATGATGCCNATGTCTAGANGAGATGGTAGATGGGCTAAGAGAATACCTATGAGTAGAGAGAGTATACTTAATATCTGTGATGACTATGACTTCGTAGACTCATGGTACTCAGCCTGGGGTGTAGAGCCTAGCTACGAGAAGTACAATCACTCTAGATATTGTGGTATGAATATGCACTCTAGGATTATCAATGGCTCTATTGAGTTTAGGTATCACTCTGGTACTATCAATAGAAACAAGATAATAAACTGGATTACTATATGCCAAGCGATAGTAGATACTGGTAGACTTCTAGGTATGTATGGAGAAGCTAAATATATTACTAATGTTCCACAAGAATATCAGTATATAAAGATATTAGCTAACCAGATCTCTGAGAGAAACCTAACCTATGGAGAGTTTTGTAAGTATCTTAGATTGCCTCTTGAGGTAAAGCAATACACTAGAAAGAGACTAACTAAGTTCTACAGCTCTGACTACAGAGAAGACTACGAGACTATGCATTTCTACGTATAACAGAAAGGAGGTAGAATTGGAAGAAGTAAAGTTAAAAAAGTTTGAAGTGTTTGCAACACAACTAGTAGACTGTGTGATCGAGATACAAGCTGAAACTAGAGATGATGCAATGGAAGAAGCTACAAACATTAGCTGGGAAGAATGGAAAAGAGAATCGAACAGTTTAGATATATATGATGCTTTAGAGATAAAAAACAAATAGTAATATGAATAATAGAAAGGAGGTGTCTATCGAGACATTTGAAACACTAGATAGATTATATGAATCTATAGAGGATTTAGCAAATATATTCTATAAAGAAAATAATTTATCTAAAACACCAGATGGAAAATTACTTCTTCTTCTCAATCAGACTCTTAATAAAGATGTTAATAAGTCTATTAAAAAAGTTATAGATATTTATACAGAGTTAAAGAACATAGATAAAGATGAGGAATACTACGATCCATTTTTATCTTTAAGAAAGAAGATTAGAGAAGGGTAGTAATATAAATATATAAGTATATAATTATATATATATAGACCCAACCATTGTCTACAATATACGGAGTTTAATAAAGTTTGTCAAGGAAAAAAATATCTTGATATGAAATATTTTTCTTTTTATATTGTAGGCATGAGAAAGGATAACATATGCCAGCTATAGGATTTAAATATCCAGAGGGAGATACTATAACATTTGAAGATGCTCTAGAGAATAATAAGCTAGACATTAATAGAATGGGTGTGTATCCTACAGCTCTAAGAGAGATGGCTAAACAGAGAGATCCAGATAGAAAGCCATCTGTTACAGAGCTACTCAATGGCACTTGCCAATCCTACTTACAGAGAACTACAGAATATTATCTAGACCCACAAGACCTAGCATTTTCTCTAGCAGGTACTCTACATCATAATAAGTTAGAGAGTAACGCTGATGAGACAGATGCTGAGATAAATGTAGAGGGATTAGATATAACTGGTATTGTAGACTTGTATGATAGCCAGACAAAGTCTTTGATAGACTATAAGAATACTGGCTCTTACAAAGCTGCTCAAGTACTAGGTATGGAGTTCTTCTTAGAAGATGACCCTAGTGGTGCTGTCTATCTAAGAAGTGGTAAGTGGGGCAAGAAAGGCTCTCCAAAGAAAGTAAAGAGATTCTGGTCTAATCCAGAGAAAGCAGATTTTGGAGACTGGTCTTGGCAGATTAACATGTATAGATATATGTTAGAGTCTACTGGAAAGCAAGTAGATAGCATGTATGTACAGATGACAGTTAGAGATGGTGGCATACTTGCAGCGAGAGACAGAGGTATAGACAGAAATATATATCTAGTTGAAGTGCCATACATACACAACGATCACTTACTAGAGTACTATAGAGACAAAAGAGATAGACTATTAGATGCTTTAGAAAGTAAGGTAACTCCAGAGAAGTGTAATGAAAGAGAAACGTGGGATGGTATGAAGTGTAAGAAGTATTGTGAAGTCAGACATCATTGTCCACACGTAGATAATCGAGACATACTAGAAGGGAAATAATATGAAAAGCAACATATTTGAAACATTAGATAAGATAGATGTCTCTACTCATACAGAGAAGAAAGGACAGTTCAACTATCTAAGTTGGGCATGGGCAGTCAGAGAGCTACTTAGAGTGGCTCCAGAGGCTACCTGGACTGTACATGAGTGGGGACTAGAGGGTAATAAACAACCCTACATGCAGACAGAAGCAGGGTGCTTTGTAAAAGTATCTGTCTCTGTAAACAATATTGTTAGAGAACAAGTTCATCCAGTTCTTGACAATAGAAACCAACCTATTAAAAAGCCAAACGCTTTCCAAGTAAATACATCCATACAAAGATGTCTAGCAAAAGCAATAGCTCTACATGGTTTAGGATTGTATATATTTGCTGGAGAAGACTTACCAGATACTAGACTAGAAGAAGATAGTGTAAGAACACTAACTAGTTTAGCAGAGAAAACTGGAGATGCAGATATAATGCANAAGATAGATGAGAGTATAGCTAGTGGTAAGATTAATAAAACTAATATAGAAGCTTATGAAGCTAGGCTACATAAATTAATAGATAACCCAAAGAAAGAAGATTAAATGAGTAACGTAGATACAATACTAGATAAAAGTACATCTGAAGCATACTACGATCCATCTATGGATTTCTCTGGTCTAATGCCAGAAGGAATGTATAAAGCACATGCTACAGATTTAGTAATTAAAGAGAACATAGTTATCAAGAATAAATACATATCTGATATCTATGAAGTTAAGTTTGAGATAGCACCAGAGAACGAAGAGAACACTTACGAAGATAATGGTAATGAGATTAGTGGTAAGACTTTCGTAGGTAAAGAGGTACGCTCTAAAGGTTTCTTTAGATTTAAGAAACCAGATAAGACTACTCATCCTAACTTAGAAGAGAATAGTGGATCGAATAAATCCTATATGGAATTGATACAATCTTTTGGANTAGTATCAGAGCCAGATAGTGAGGGTAGATACTTCTTACCTAATGTAAACGAGAGCGATGTCGTAGGTATGCCAGTTGAGATAGAGGTAAAGCATAACGAATGGACAAACAGCGAGGGAGAGAAAGTTAAGACTCCAAAAGCTGTAGCTATATTTAGATGGGAAGGTCAAGCTAAGAAAGATTTAACAGAAGATTTGCCTTTCTAGTGGTTGTTTGATTAGGGGAATGGGGTGTGAGTTTTTCCTTTCTTACACCCCACTTGGAGAAAATTATGTATTATAAAAAATCATATTATAGCGTAGGGCATTTNATACTGCCNTTTCTTATACTTTGGTATTTAATACCAGCAACGTAGGAGAATATATGGACACACACAATATTAATAGTGCTTTGTCTACCGTAATGTCTTTGAACGGAATAAAAGATATAAAGAAAGTAAACATTAAAAGATCTTCAGAAACTGGAGAGCACTACATAAATTTTACAGACCAATCTGATAGACAGTTTACACTTAAGGTAGATATACACCATGAGGAGATGATAAGAGATGAATAGAATAACTATGGCAGAAGCATCAGAGATAAATCCAGATAATATATTAGATATAGAATCTTTGATGATAGAAAAAGGTAGTAGTACTACCAATGACGATATAAGGAACTTTATAAAATTTATATGCACCAAAGCCGAAGAAAGAGGATTGGTAGTAAGGAAGAAGGATAGAACTAATGAAGATATCAAAATGGATAGAAATAGAAAACGAAATGACAAGCATGATGGGATGGAAGAGGGGCATAGATGAAATGGTCGATATCAAGAGAGAAGTCGCACCCAAAAAACCAATCGACGAGCTCTCTCCAAGAGAAGATAAATTATTATTGTACAAGCTTAGACAGCGATACGAAGGATATAGAGAGTATAAAAAAGAACTTGAATTTAAAAAATCATCATTTTGAAGAATTAAGAGAAATAGTGGAGAGGAGATATTAGATAATAATAACTTGTATGTGTACAAATGAATTATATAATTGATCTGGTTGGCACCAATCTCCACTAAAAAATTATGAAAAAAAGAAAAAACAAACCTACAATAAAAGAGATTCAGCTAGACTTGCAAACTGTGTATAGTGTAGTTAGGTCTATGGCAAACGAACTGCAGACTTTAAGAGTATTGATAGAGCATTATTTAAATATGAAGAAAGATACTAAGAAGCTTGCAAAATACATAGAATCAAAAGCAAAAGAGTTGGAAGATGAAAGCAAAGAATCTGAAGATAAAAAACACAAAACTACCTAAGTTTTGCTCTAATTGTNAGGCAAAGAAAAGTGATAGATGGCANATANTATTGCTATGCGATAGCGATAGAATGAGTCCTAGACATTATTTATTATGNNAATCTTGTTATCCNTATTATGANAATGCTAGNCCAGACNATAAGTTCTGGATAGAAAGAAACATGGANAACTATGAGGATTGNGATCANTATGCCTAGTAAGAGTAAACAAAAAGGAAACAGATTNGAAAAAGAATGTGNTGACAAAGCNATAGAAAAAGGCTTAGATTCTAANAGAGCATGGGGCTCTGATGGCAGGTCTTTAGGAGAACATCCAGAGGTAGACTTGCTAATTAACAAACATAAAGCACAATGTAAAGTGAGAAAGAAGATAGCAAAATGGTTAACACCAACGAAAGAAGTGGACATACAGATAGTGAAAGAAGACCGAGGGCAGATTTACGTAATCCAGAAGTACGAAGACTGGTTAGAGATGGTAAGCTCTCTCTCGTAACAGCAGCTGACAATGGAACAAATCTAAGAACAAGTGATAAAGATTATCAAAGAAGAGAGTATGCAAAGATAGAAGCATTGCTACACTATTTTGATGATGAGTGGTTTGATTTTGCTGGCATGAGAGCAGAGAACAGATCGAAGATGGTTCAGTCAAATGATAGAANGTCTGTAGATAGNAANCTAACACCAAAGAGATGCACTTCTTGTAATAGAGANTATCATGAGAATGGATTGAGAAACGGAGTAGAGTCAGTAGANTATCTAGACAAGAGTGTNTTTGGTACAATCAGAATGGAAAAGAAAGAGTGTCCAACATGCCAAGTAGAAAAGAAAAATGTCCCACTTGTGGATCGACAGTAAAAAAGCAAGAATATAAAAGTCAAATACAAACCAAGAGAATGCGATANAGCAAAGAGTGCTTGAGTCTTATAGACCTTGCAATCAAAGAGATAAACGCATCTAGGTCAATCCAGTTAACAGATACAGATGTACACGCTTTTCTATCAGAGATAGATGGATGTGATACAGATATGATAATCATGTCCTTAAACAATTACTTGAAGTCTAATGCACCTAGAGAAGGTAAGGGTCTAAGATACTTATCTGCGATAGTAACAAACAACAATTCAAGTAAAGCTGTAAGAAAGAGAAACGAGTATCTGACTATGGATAGAATACCACCAAGGGTAGATTAGAGGTTATATGCACAATATAGAAGCAGAAAGATCATTGCTCTCTACAATGATGCTAGACCCATCTGTTATTGATGTGGTCAGAAGATGGATAGAAGAAGACAATGTATTCTATGATAGATTCCATAAAGATATATGGAGAACCATATCAAGATTAAAAGATAAGAACGANTCTATAGATATGATATCTGTTTTACATAACTTTCCTAAGAAAGATTATAAAGACAGAGAGATAGCGTATGAGATATCTGGTATAGCTACTAGCGAAGCTACTACTAGCAATGCAGAGAGTTATGCAAGAATGGTTCATGAACACTATTTGAGAAGAAAGATGGTAGAGCATTCTCACAGATTGATCAAGAACGCTGAAGACAATCACAAAGACATAGACTCTCTTATCAATGATGTTAACTTAGATTCATCTAACCTTATAAACCTTAGACCATCTAAGAATGATTTTAACATAGATANAACTNTAGAAGAAACCAACGACTCTATATTTAANAGTAGAGGTATAATAAAAACTGGTCTAGACAAACTAGATTCGGTAGTACATGGTATGACTAGAGGAGAGATAACTATCGTAGCAGGTAGACCAGCTAATGGTAAGACTACTGTCGCTGCAAATATAGCTAGACANTTAGTATTGTCTGGCAAGANAGTAGTTATGTTTAATCGTGAGATGCCTAACATAGANATGATGAANAAGTTTATAGCTATGGAATCAGATACTATTTCTTACAGAGGTTTGAGAAGTGGTGCTAAGTCTGTAAAGCCAGAGGTAGATAAAGCTATAGAATATATTAGAAATAACTATAAAGATAAATTATTTATGTATGACTCAGTAAGAGATATGCATGACACATTTAGCGAGATAACAAGAATAAAACCAGACGTTGTTATTGATGACCATATTGGATTGATTGAATACCCATCAAATGACAATCGTGATTTAAGACATAAGATTCGTGATACAACTATGCGTTACAAATGGCTTGCAAAAGGCAACGACATGTGCGTAATTTTAGTATCACANTTAAACAGAAACATTGANCATAGGATCGATTCAACACCAAGACTATCAGACCTTGCAGAGTCTGGCTCTCTTGAGCAAGATGCAGAGATGGTAGTNTTTACACANTATCCTTATGTATCAAGATATGGTGCAGAGGATTCTAATGGTAGNATATGGATGCCAAACGAGATAATGCTTATTGTTTCTAAAAATAGATATGGTACTCCAGGTTCTGTAGAGCTAGGATATTCTGGAGATAGTTGCAAGCTATTCAATGATATAAAGGAAGCAACTATACATGAGAAGAATAAAAACTCAATAGAGTTAGAAGGACANATAAGAATTGAAGAAGATAATAGTCAAGTCAATACTAGATCATTATAACTTACATCCAGTTATTATATTGGATAAAGATTTAGATGTGAAAGCAAAATACATACCAGAAGAAGATAAAGTAATTTTTAAAGATATACCACCAGAAAAAACCAATCCAAAAGATATGTTTATTACTGTTCTACACGAAGCAAAACATATGTTAGATGCTAGAAATCTAGGTATTAGCAAGTTTCTTAAAAAGTATGCACAAGCTGGTACAGTAGCTGTATACTGTGATAAAGATTACCATGATGATAACAAGTGGGAGATTAGAGCAGAGAAGTGGGCACACAAAGAATACAATGGTTTTTGGTCTGAAGATAGAGAAGACAACTAAAGGGGCAAAGTTTTTAAACTAAACCCCTTTAGCCTAGGAGGGAGAGAGAGAAAAGTTTTTCCTTATAGAGTGCAGCCATAATGCCTCTTTACTTGTGCAGAGAAAGAGGGTGTAGTAGTCGAGCTATGCCCTCTTTTTATTTA
>FUFK010717593.1_pt1 | contig 10114 bp, 14 predicted proteins | sample 1021851 | NCBI WGS metagenome assembly FUFK01 (sample SAMEA51879418, study PRJEB19060) | metagenome | reverse complement strand
CTGACGCGTATAGTCGACGGCCTAGAGACAGTATTCGGAAAACTAGGAGGATATAATTATGGCAAGTACAACGTTTAACGGCCCGGTACGTTCGGAAAAAGGTTTCCAAGTGGCAACCAAAAATACGTCTACTGGAGCAGTAACAACTAGAATGAGTTCAGGTATGCCTGACTTAACTGGTTTATCAATATCAGATGTAGCAACAGCTTCTACTCTAACTTTAGCAGCAGACACTATCTCAGTGGTAGATTACACAGGCGCAGCAGCTTGTGCAGCCACTTTACCTGCAGCGACGGCTGGAACAGTTGTTGTTTACGCACAAGCTAAAGATACAGCAGGCGGAACTGCAACTTTAAGTTTTGACTGTGCTGGATCAGATGTTTTTGCAACAGGATCTGTAATTGAGTCAAGAGGTTCATCAGAAGTAACTTTTGATACCTCAGCAGCGAATGAAACTTTATTAACTTTCACTCCTGCTGACGCAGCAACAAATCTTTTTACAACTGGAAGCATGATTGCTTTTATTTGTTACGAAGATGGCACATACCACATTGCTTCAAAAATGGGTGGTGCGGCTGACGCTACTACAGGTGCATTTGTATTCGCATCTTAATAGTTAATTATCTTGGTGGGAAAATTTGAGACTTTTTGATCTTGATACCCACCAAGACCAATAAGGAGATAAAAAAATATGAAAAGTGATGTAAAATCTGTAAGAGTTACAGGAACTGGTTCGGTGTTCGCAGGAAGAACAAGATTAAGAGGTATAGTTCTTGTGTCTGACAGTGGAGGATCAGCTGGAGGAATAACTTTACAAGATGGAGATTCAGTAACTCAGTTCCAAGGTGACGTTGCAAATGGTGATGTTTTCGCATTAAATATTCCAGAAGATGGAATAGTTTTCAAAGGTGGAATGACTGTTTCTGCAATATCAAACTTAACAGCTGCTACGTTATTAATAGATAAGTAGGAGGTTAGATGGCTAACACTACTTCGGGCACAACAACTTTTGATAAAACATTTGCTATCGACGAGATAATCGAAGAGGCTTATGAGAGAATTGGTTTGCAAGGTGTATCTGGTAATCAGTTACGTCAGGCAAGAAGATCTCTTAATATTATGTTTCAAGAGTGGGGTAATAGAGGACTTCACTATTGGGAAGTAGCAAACAACTCAATTACATTAGTTAGTGGTCAAGCAGAATATACAATGTTTAGATCAACAGGTGATGGCACTTCTAGTACCACAGCTGTGTATGGTGTTGACGACGTATTAGAAGCTGTTTACAGAAACTCTTCAAGTGTTGATTCACCTCTTACAAAAATAAATAGATCTACGTATCAAGCTTTATCAAATAAGACATCAACAGGTCAACCATCACAATATTTTGTACAAAGATTTATAGATAAAGTTACAATCACTTTATACTTAACACCAGGTTCATCAGAAGCTGGTAATTTTATTAATTACTATTATGTAAAAAGAATACAAGATGCAGGCGACTACACTAACGCAACAGATGTTCCATATAGATTTGTACCATGTATGGCATCAGGTTTAGCTTATTATTTATCACAAAAATTTGCACCACAGAGAACACAAGAATTAAAATTATTATATGAAGATGAATTACAAAGAGCATTGGCAGAAGATGGTTCTTCTTCAAGTTCATACATAACCCCGAAAACTTATTATCCAAATGTCTAATTTTGCAAAAGGTAAACACGCTAAATTCATATCAGATAGATCTGGTATGGAATTTCCATACAAAGAAATGGTTAAAGAATGGAATGGTTCTAGAGTACACATATCAGAGTTTGAACCAAAACAGCCACAATTAGAACCAAGAACCCATGGAGCTGATCCTGAAGGTTTACCTATGGCAAAACCTGATAGAACAGAGCCAGCTACAGAGAGATTACTACCAGGAAATCCTTTTAATATCACATCAGGAAGCACTACAATTACAGTCACAGAGCCAAGCCACGGAAGATCTAACTCTGATACTGTTGTTTTTAGGAACGTTGATGGATCACCTGGAGGTGTTGCTTTTACAGCATTTGAAAATTCTTCAGGATTTAGTATAACTGTAACAGGAACAAATAATTATACGTTTACATTAGGATCTACTCCTACTGTAACGGAAAGAGCAGGAGGGATGTTTGTAACGGCAGGGCCGGTAACATTGACACCATAATGGCAGGATTAAGTTATTCAGGATTAGTGACACAAATTAGAAACTACACAGAGGTAGACTCTAATGTTTTAACAGCAGATCAATTAGAAAACATAATTTTAAATGCACAATATAGAATTATGAGAGATGTCCCTATTGATGCGGATAGAAAACAACAATCTGGTAATTTAGTTACAGGTCAAGAAACAATAAACGCTCCAGCAGGATGTCTATTTATTAGAGGCATACAAGTTTATGATTCAACCTCAGCCATAACAGGAGCTAATAGATATCTAGAAAAGAAAGATGTTACGTATTTACAAGAATATGTGCCATCAACAGAATCAGCGAAAAGAGGACAACCCAAGTATTATGCCATGTTTGGAGGAGCTACTGGGGATGGAGATACTAACTCAGGCAGAATAATGTTTGCCCCTGTGCCTGACACTACATACAAATTTAGGGTTCATTTCAACAAAATGCCGGCTACATTAGCATCTGATAACACTACTAACTATATCAGCCTGAACTTCCCTAATGGCCTATTATACTGCTGTTTGGCAGAGACATATGCTTTTTTAAAAGGTCCACAAGATATGTTGACACTATATGAAAATAAGTATAAACAGGAAGTAGATAAGTTTGGTGTAGAGCAGATCGGCAGAAGAAGAAGAGATGACTACACAGATGGCGCTGTTAGAATAACAATACCATCGACAAACCCGTAAAAATTAGGAGTTAAATTATGGCAATAACATCAGCAATTTGTACAAGTTTTAAAGTAGAAATTTTAAAAGGCGTGCATGATTTTACAGCATCTTCTGGAAATACTTTCAACTTAGCTCTGTACACAAGTTCAGCTTCTTTGGGAGCGTCAACGACTGCGTATACAACATCAAATGAAGTATCAGGGTCTGGATACACAGCAAAAGGAAACGCTCTTACAAGTGTTACACCAGTTGCTGACAGCACAACTGCAGTTTGTGATTTTGCGGATACAAGTTTTACGTCTGCATCTTTCACTGCAAGAGGTTGTTTAATATTCAACGACTCAGCTACAGGTGATCCAGCAGTTTGTGCAATCGATTTCGGTTCAGATAAAACTGTAACAAGCGGAACGTTCACAATTCAGTTTCCAACAGCAGACGCAAGTAACGCGATCATCAGAATAGCATAGGAGGTTAGCCTCTTATGTCGGCTCAAAAAACTTTCACGGTAACAGTAGCCTCGGGCACGCTGTATATAACTGGTGGAACCGGCAATGTTTATTATTTAGACGGCACAAGAAATGACCCTCTTGCAACCTGGGTAAGAGGAGGAACTGCTAGGTTTGATCAGTCCGATTCTTCTAACGATGGTCACCCATTATTATTTACAAATAATTTAGATAATGTTTCTGGCGGTAGAATTACAACAGGCATAACTTATTACTTAGATGGAGCCGCAACTTTTTCCGATTGGACAAACGCATCAACTTTTAACGCTGCAACAACACGTTATATAGAATTTACACCAGCCTCATCTTTAGGAATTACAGAAAACGCTCCTTACTTTTATTGTTATTACCACGGCATTGGAATGGGCGGTGCTTTATCTTTACCTGGCACAGTATGGGGTGCAGGTGGTTGGAGTAATGGTTTTTGGAATCAACAACAAAATACTGAAGCTAGTTTAACAGGTCTTAGTTTAACTTCATCTGTTGGTGATGGAACTAACATGGGTGTGCCTCAAACAGGATGGGGTGGAACTAGTTGGAGTAATGGTGAATGGGGTCAAGTCAATGATAATGGTGCAAATTTAACAGGCTTTGGATTAACAGCTTCACTAAACGCAGACGGATTATTATCTTTTCAATCAGCTGGTTGGGGTAGAAATACTTGGAATGATGGACCATACGGAGAAAGTAATGACCCTGTAGTAAGTGTAACCGGATTAAGTATGACATCTTCTGTTGGTGACGGAACTAATATGGGTGTTCCTCAAACAGGATGGGGTGCACAAACATGGAATACAGGAGAGTGGGGCGCAGTAAATGACCAAGGTGCAGAATTAACAGGTCTATCAATGACAGCTTCTATTGGAACTTTAGAAGCTTACAATGAAGTTGGTTGGGGCCGTGACGGTTGGGGTGAAGAAGCATGGGGTAGAGCAAACGATGCCACAGCTGTATTAGAAGGTTTTGAATTACAAACTGGTCAAGGTATTAGCACTTGGGGTGCAAAAGGTTGGGGTAATAATTCTTGGGGTCTATTTGCATTAGACGATGTTGCAAGCGTAATGGGACCAACGGGAGTTTCTTCTACAGGCTCTGTCGGAACTTTAGGATTCCAAATTGATGCCACATTTAGTTTAACAGGAGTTTCTGCAACTTCTTCAATAGGAGCTGTTGAAGCAGCTGACGTTGAAAGACTAACAGGTCAGTCTGCAACTTCTTCTGTAGGATCACCAACGATACAATTTACTTATGCAATAGACGGTCTTTCTGCTACTGTTTCACTGGGCGCTACAGATGAAACTTCAAATCCTATAATTATACCAGATGGATTTGGCTTAACTTCTAGCGTAGGAAATTTAGCTCCTGCTGAAGTAGAAGGCTTGACAGGGCTATCTGCAACGTTTAGTATAGGAACATTATCAGTTGACACAAGTTTAGATTTAGGTTTAACTGGATTATCAGCAACGTCAAATGTAGCTGCTTTTGGAACCGCAGACGGCTTTGGAATTCAGGCATATCAAAGTATTGACACAGGTTCAAATACGAGCTATACAGATGTTGCTTAAGCAAATTAGGAGATAAAATATGGCTTCAACATACACACCTTTAGGAGTAGAACTTCAAGCTACCGGTGAAAACGCGGGAACGTGGGGAACGAAAACTAATACAAACTTACAAATTATCGAACAAATTTCTGGCGGATTTACACAACAATCAATAGCAGGTGGTGCACAGACTACAACATTATCAGTATCTGATGGATCAACTGGAGCTGTATTATCTCACAGAATGATTGAGTTCACAGGTACAATTACAGGAAACCAAGTTGTTACAATTCCTTTAGATGTACAAACTTTTTACTTTTTAAGAAATTCAACATCAGGTGCATACACAGTACAATTTAAATATGTGTCTGGATCAGGTGATTCTTTCACTTTCTCTGCAACAGATAAAAGCGATGCTGTAATTTTTGCAGCGGCAGATGATGGAACTAACCCTAACATCGTAACAATCAACACAGGTATTAAATCAGTTGTTGAAGATACTTCACCTCAATTAGGTGGAGACTTAGACACTAACGATAATAATATTAAAATTGATGATGCTCACGGAATCCAAGATGAAAACGGTAATGAACAAATTATTTTTCAAACAACAGCATCAGCAGTAAACCAAATCGATGTAACAAACGCTGCAACAGGTAACGCACCAAGCATATCTGCAACTGGTGGAGACACTAATGTTGATTTAAGCGTTGCTCCAAAAGGAATAGGTAGAGTTACATTAGGCGCTGGTAAGATTGAACAGTTAGCAGAAAAAGCTACAATAGCAGCGACTGCAGCTACAGGTACAATCAACTATGATGTTATCACACAAGCAGTGTTATACTTTACGTCTGATGCATCAGCGAACTACACTCTAAATATTAGAGGCGATGGTTCAAATACTTTAAACAGTATCATGGACACAGGCGAGTCAATCACAGTGGCTCACTTAGTAACACAAGGAAGTTCAGCTTATTACAACAACGCAGTAACTGTTGACGGATCAAGCGTTACTCCAGAATGGCAAGGTGGATCAGCACCTTCTAGTGGAAATGCTAACTCTGTCGATGTTTATACGTACACAGTTTTTAAAACAGGAGATGCAGCGTTTACAGTTTTTGCAGCTCAAACGCAGTTCGCGTAATAACATAGGAGGAGAAAGAGAATGCCAGTATTAGGAACATTCGCAGCAGCATCAAGAGGAGGCTTCGGAGGACGAGGCGGACTAGGTGCACCCTATGATGTAGAAATGCTTTTTGTTGGCGGCGGCGGTGGCGCGGGCATTGGCGGCGGGGGCGGAGGCGGCCTACGTACATCTACGATTTCACTTTTTAAAGGCGGATTATATACAATAACTGTTGGAACTGGTGGATCTGGCGCAACAGGAGCTTCACCTGCTACAACTCCAGATGTAGACCCTACTCAAGGTGGAACTTCAGAAATTTCAGGACCAAAAGTAACTACTTTTTCAGCTGCTGGCGGAGGCGCAGGCGGCGCAGGTACAACACAAAACGGAAGACCAGGAGGTGCAGGCGGCGGAGCTTGGAATTCTGGGACAGCGGGAAGTGGAAATGTACCATCGGTATCACCTTCACAAGGAGCTAACGGCGGAGGCCCTGGTGGATATACGGGCGGCCACGGAGGCGGAGGCGGCGGACCATCTGGATCGACAGGTGGTAACGGGTCAAACTATTCAGGAGCCGGTGGAGGCAGCGGAACAGCTTCTCCACTTTCAGGATCAGGCACGACGTACGCAGGTGGTGGATCTGGTGGCGGTAGAGCTAACCCAGGAACACACAACGCAAACACATCAAATTCGTCAGGCGGCGGCGGAGGTGGACGAGATAGTGCACCAGGTCAAAGCGGAACCGACGGATTAGGCGGCGGTGGCGGTGGACAAACTGGTCAAAGAAATACACCTTTTGCTGGAGGCGCTGGTGGTAGCGGTATTGTTATTTTAAAAATGGCAACGTCAGATTATTCAGGTACAACAACAGGAAGCCCAGCAGTATCAACAAGTGGTTCTGATACTATTCTTCAGTACACATCAACAGGGACGTACACAGCATAATCATGGCTAGATATTGGGCAAATATAAACGAAGCTAATTTAGTAGAAAAAGTTGAACTACTTAATGGGTTTGAAGATAAACCTGATTCTGAGTGCATAGATTATTTAAGAGCACTTAATAAAGACACTCAAGCTACTTGGATTGAAGCTTACAAAGTAGATGTTGATAATCCTAGAGGTAATTACCCATCTCGTGGTTTTTCATATTTACCAGATCAAGATGTTTTTATACACGAAAAACCATACCCTTCTTGGACTTTATCTTCTGACAACAGAAGATGGGAACCACCGGTTGCAAAACCAGCTGACCCTGATTGGACAGCAGATGCAGAGCAAACAGCTGAAGAACGAGCTGCTGCTGAAAAACTCTGGTCTTGGGATGAAGACTCTCAATCTTGGGTCTAACCATTGAATATTATTAATTTTTAAAGTATAGTCCTTGTCATAGAAATTATGACAGCAAAAGTAATAGATTTATTTCCTATACCTATTTATCAATCTTTGATGAATATAAAATTTAATCGTGAACAATTAAAATATGTTGCGCTTAAATATAAAGATAAAAATCCATTAGACTTAAAAATATTTAAAGATTTAAAAATATCTTTTGAAGATGCTTGTAAAAATTGTTTAGACAAAACTCTTTCTATAGATCCCATGATTAATATTAAGATAACAAGTTCAAAGTTTGATTATTGTTTAAATGGACTCAGTAATGTTAAGAAATATTATAATAGTTATTTAACAGGAGTTTATTGTTTTCAATCAAACAAAGAGGATACTATTTCTTTTACTAAGGGTGAATACTCTCAAATAAAATTAAAACCTACAGAACATACAAAACACAATTCTTATAGTTGGCANTTTNATTTAGAACCAGGAGAGCTGCAAATATTTCCATCTTGGTTAACTTATGAATTTAATGAAAGAAAAAAACAAGTAGATGATAGAGTGCTTATAGTCTTTAACACTTACATTACAAATATAAGTGATGAAAAATTTATGAAACTAATGGTATCTCTAGACGACAAGAAGGAGCTGATTATAGTATGAAATGGAGAGTACAATCATTGTTTCCTACCGCTTTATTTGTAGATAAACTAGATTTTAAATTAAATAAAAAACAACTTAAATATACTAAGACTTGTGAAAGAAAACAAAACACATTTAATATATCAAGCTCAAATAGTTATGTTTTAAATTTAGACCTATTTAAAAATTTAAAAGAAAAAATAGANGAGAAAGTAGCACACTATTTATTAGATATAGACTTTGCACCCCATAATATTAATTTTTTTATAACACAATCTTGGTTTAATTATACAAAAGAAAATCAAGCACATCATGAACACGAACATCCTAATAGTTATTTATCTGGTGTTTATTATATAGATGCTGATAAAAAATTAGATAGTATTATGTTTATAAACAAAAGATATACAGGACAAATTTCATTACCAGCCACAGAGTATAATGATTATAATTCTAAATCATATAAACTACCTGTATCAACTGGTGATATTATTTTATTTCCCTCTTCAACAACACACAAAGTAAATACTAAAAAAGGAAAAAACGAAAGACTAAGCCTAGCTTTTAATGTTTTTATTAAAGGCGATCTAGGTGATGAAGGTGAATTATGGAAATTAAAAATTTAAAGTTTGAGACAAATATATACACCACAACTATTAAACTAAATAAAAAATTTTTATCTTTGTTTGAAGATATGTTTTTACAAGAACGAGAAGACAACAAAAATAATTATTACAAAAAAGAATTTTCAGACAAAATTAAGGAACAAGACATCTGTGACTATATAAGTCCTGCAATTACTAAAATAGTAAAAGGTAAGTTCAGATTAGATTCTTGGTGGGTTCAAAGATATGGACCGGGTGATTTCCATAAAATACATACACATGGAGCAGCTCCTAATTTAAAATCTTTTGTTCTTTATTTAAATTGTAGCAAGAACTCTTCTAAGATTGTATTTTATCAACCAGGGTATCCTTTGTTAGAAGAACAGAAGCCTCATTATGTAACACCGCACAAAGGCTTGCTAATTGTTTTTCCTTCGTATATACCTCATCAAGTTTTAAGAAATAACGATAACGAAAGATTAATACTGTCAGGAAATATTTATCATGAGTAAAAAATTTTTTTACGTATCTTCGGTACCTAAATCAGGTCAGACTATACTAGCTTCTTTATTGCATCAGAATAAAGATATATGTTTTGCACCTAGATCTGTGCCTTTGCAAATGATTTATGAACTAGCACAGATAAAAACTTATAGTCCTGTTTATCTAAACTTCCCTGCCTCAAAGGCTTTTGATTATGCAGTGTTTAAAATGTTTAATAACTATTACGATGAGTTTACAGACGCTAAATATGTTTTAGATAGAGGTCCTTGGGGTGACCCTTATAACAGAAACTTACTATCTTTCTTTGAAGATAAACCTAAATTTATAATTGTATACAGGCCAATTCTACAAAGTTTAGCTGCTCTAATGAAAGTAGAAAAACCAAACTTACCTTATTCTGTTTATCATAGATGCCGAGATCTTATGAACCCAGGTGGCGATGTACATTGTTCTTTAAAATCTATAAAAGAAATTATTAAGAATAAAGAAGACCACATAGTAATTCATTACAAAGATATAGTTACTAATCCTGTTGCTACAGTTAAAAAAATATATGATTACCTTGGCTTAGAATTTAAGGGGGTTAGAACAACTAACTTATATCAGTACGAAGTTAAAGGTGTAAGATACTACGACAAACTATTAGACAATGTCCCTCATCAAAATTTACACACGCTTAGACCTGAAAAAATAGATCCTAGTGTAGAGATCGATATTGAAAAGTATCTACCTAAAGATATTATAGATATGTTTAAAAATGGTGATGTGTTATAAGTATGCACATAAATATTATAGATAATTATTTTAATAGAGAAGAATGTAATCAGCTTATAGAATTATATAATAAATTTAAATATTTAGCAGAGCCTTTTTATAATGTGATACCTTTAAAAGTAAAAGATCTATTACCTAAAAAATTTATTACTAAAATAAATAAAACAACTAATACAATAAATAAATCTAAAAT
>FUFK010046115.1_pt1 | contig 10115 bp, 19 predicted proteins | sample 1021851 | NCBI WGS metagenome assembly FUFK01 (sample SAMEA51879418, study PRJEB19060) | metagenome | reverse complement strand
TGAGCCAACCTTTATAGAGGTTCAATTCTGTGAATTGCAACCGATTTGCCCCGATGAAGCTATTGAAATAGCCGAGGAGCATATGGAAAAGCTAGACTGGAAGTGTAAGACAAGTCATGGTGAGTCTGACTTGTACGAAGTATTTGAATTATAAACCATAAACAGAAAGGAACAAAATGAAAGCAGAATACTTCACAGCATTAGTAGCACAGGCAACCGATAGCCTGTTAAATAAAATGATTGAAGAAGCAGAGTTAAATGATGACGAGTTCGATGCTGTCAGCAAAGAATTGACAAGCAGACACTTAGATGCATACGAAAGAATCCATAACCTATAAACCGAAAGGNAAAAATGAAAACAACACCATACGAAAAAATCACCGAAAAGCTAATTCAACTTATGGAAGAAGGCACAAACCCGTGGAAAAAGACATGGCGGGCAATGAAGGATGGAAGAATACCGCATAATTTTGCAAGCGGTAGAAATTACAACGGGAGCAATCAAATGCTGTTAAGCTGTGCCCCGTTTTCAAATGCAGGGTGGCTAACTTACAAGCAAGCTAAGGCAATGGGTGGCAATGTAAAGAAGGGAGAGAAAGGAACGCCAATTGTTTTCTGGAGCAGGATTGAGAAAGAAAAAGACGGGGTTCAAGAGTTCAGTTGGTTCCTTAAAAGCTACACTGTATTTAATGTCGAACAATGCGAGGGCATTGATATGAGCAAGGCAGGAACGATTGAGGAGATTGAGGAGAGCATACCGCACAGCATACTAAGCGATTACCTAGCAAGGGAGAATGTCGGGCTTTCACACGGCGGCGATCAAGCCTACTATATGCCAAGCTTTGACAGAATCCAAATGCCGCATGAGCAAGCCTTTGACACTGGAGAGCATTACCAAGCTGTCTTGGCTCACGAAATTATCCACAGCACAGGGCACAGCAAGAGACTAAACCGATTCAAGGAGAATGAGGAACAGTACAATTCGGGCAAGCAAGCGTACAGCTTTGAAGAATTAGTGGCGGAAATTGGAAGCTGTTTCCTGCTAGGCAAGATGGGTATTGAACCCGATTGGAACAACTCAGCAAGCTACCTTAAGGGTTGGGCTAAGTACTTGAAAGAGAATACGAAAGACTTTGTAAAAGCAAGTGGCAAGGCAACCAAAGCGGTTGCACTTGTCACGAAAGCATAAACCTAAACCATAAACAGAAAGTTATATCATGAAAAATTATACAACCGCAAACCCTACACTTAGCGAATGGATTGAACAGATGCGTTTGATTTGTACACGGAATAAATATTCGGTTAAAATCCGTTACAATAGTGAACAAGCCGTTGCCTCATTCTACGTAAAAGGTCAACTCGTCGACAACAGGAAGCTATTGCTTGGCTGTTCCTAGCATAAACCATAAACAGAAAGAAATAAAATGAACGATAAAAAATATAACGGATGGACAAACTACGCAACTTGGCGAATTGCCTTGGAAATCTTTGACAATGTCTTTGAAGATAGGATAGAGGAAATTTCGGCCGACGAATGCGAAGACTACGCCAAGATGATTATTGACAACGGCAGCACTGAAAGCTTGGCACTTGACTATGCCTTTGCCTTCCTCAATCAAGTCAACTGGCAAGAGATTGCNGACAGTGTAAACCAATATAATTAACCAATAGAAAAAAACACAATGAAACCAAAAATACACTGGATCAAGCAGGACACTGCACTATACACAGACACCTTCGACTTCTACGGCAAGGGTAACAACCTNATCGANAANGTGAAGGAGGATGTAACAATCATTGCCGAGATATGGCAAGAGTTCACAGGGGAGGATGACGGCTGGGGAGATTCCAGCCAGCCAACCCANCACCTAGAAAGCTACACGACATCAAACGGAATGAAGCTGAACATATTTGACGAAGAGATGGTGCTTCAATTCTTCGAGGAAGAACTTAACAAGAAACAATAGAACAATGAAAAAAGAATACATACGAAAAGCAGCAGAACACTTCCTTATCCAGCCACTCCCGAAGGGATGGGACAAGCTCAACATGAGCGAGCAGGATGAGTTCATCAAGGAGAACATCTGGCAACCCTTCGAGGAATGGGATGCGAACGAAGTCTGGGAGCAGGTCGAAGACCTAGCCAAGAGCTTTCAAGAGGTTGACGAGGCAGCCGTTGATCGGGTGCTTGGTCGAATGGTAAGAAACCTTAACAAGAAGTAATGCCTACCTTAAGGAATCCACTTCTTAAGATTCAATTAACTTAAATAAATTAAAGAAATAAATACCTTATGGGCTTGACCCTTATGGCTTGGAGTCCTTAAGGTACACAACCATCAAAACTATGTCAAGAAAAAAACAAACCAACAAGGAGCTTGACTCCTTAGTACATGGCGGTCAGAAAGTTATTGACTCCGCTATTATCTTACTGTGCTGTGTCTTCGGATCAGCAATCTCAATCATCGCATCAATCATACTAACTAAAATATAATGAACATAGAACTACATACATTCCCACACGGACAGCAACTCTCAGACGGGGAGCTAGTCCAAGTACAGGTCAAACAATCGGGGCTTCTTATCTTCAAGGACGCTTACTTCCACGAGCTACAGGATGGTGATGTCTACATTATACCCGAACAGGTCGAGCTACCTATGGCTACTGACACCGAAATTCTTGACTTCCTATTGGACAATGACATCGGATTCTCAAGAAACATCGCAGACACCTACGGATGGGTTGGATGGGTTGCTCTCTGGCAACGTGGAGATTACAAAGACATGGCTGAACGCCAGTTCGATACCGAGAAGACTGATCTAAGGTCAGTATTCCGTGAGCTAGTATCAGAAGTAATCGCTAACCAAGAACTATAATGGCTCACTTCTACGACTGTAGAGAGGTCGATGACCCGAAGTTCTTACCCGATGTCACAACGCCAGCACAGGCAAGGAAAGTATTCAAGGCTTATCCATCCGTGACAACTGTCTTGGGGATCGTAAAGGATTCCTTCATTGACTCCATCTGGAAACCGAAACGCATCACCGAGATCGCACGGGAGAAGCCAGCATTGTCTTGGCAAGATGTCGAGCGACTAACCTACGGGACACGGGAACACCCGATCACAGGGGAGATCATAGAATCCTCTGAGTTCGGGACAACTGTACACAAGGTCATCGAGGATCATATCAATCACTTCTGGCTAGGCTTGGACAAGCACCCCGAAGATACACCTTGGAACGATTGGGCAGAGCAGTTCATTCAATGGGTCGAGGACAACGGGATCAAGCCGATAGCTTGTGAACGTATCATTGCCAACAACCGAATCAAGATAGCTGGCTCAGTTGACTTCATTGGACACGATGCCGAAGGCAAGCTGTTCCTTGGGGACTACAAGTGCAGAGCCAACACTGGAGGCAAGGCTAAGACGTATGACAAGGACTGCCAGCAGTTAGCGATTGAGGCCTTCATGCTGATGAAGGAACACCAACTATCGTACCTACCTTCCTGTAGATCAATCATCATTGACTGCGATACCAAGGAACACTATCACCGAGTCTGGACGGACGAGGAGATGCAGAAGGGTATCAAGGTTGCTAAAAAATGTGCGGAGCTTTACTGGCTCTTGAGAATGAAATGATAGAAGAATACCTAGAAAACGCTGACCCCGAAGCTATCGTCTTTGACGGGCTTGACCTTGCCATTGTAGGCTTTGACCACAACGGACTGATGGTATACGATCACCAAAAGATGGTGGACATATTCATCGCTGACGGCATGACTGAAGACGAGGCTATCGAGTGGATTGATTACAATGTCATCGGCACGATGGGCGGGCAAGGCTTCACAATACTATACAAATAAAATGAAAAAAACATTCAAAGATTGGATCGGCTCTGAATCGTTCGAGAACGGACAACAGGTCGAGACCGAGTTCGGCAGGATACTCAAGGCTAGATACCCCGAAGCAAGGGAGGCTACGCTAGACGAACAGTACAAGCATATAGATTGGGTCTGTGACAAGGGTTCAATAGATGTAAAGGCAATGAAGGCCGTCAGTCGTGGCTCTGAGCTACAGGATAAACTGATATGGCTGGAGTTCAAGAACAAGGTCGGTGACAATGGCTGGCTGTACGGGGAGCAGGACTACATAGCGTTCGAGTACCCAAGAGAGTACAGGATTGTTTACCGCCTAGCACTGGCAAGTCTAGCTGAATACTTGTGCGACATCAATGACATGGTGGATCACGCAAACGAGGCACTGTACCGAGGCTATACGAGGCAAGGGATGTCTGACCTTCTATCAATGATAACAACGTCAGACCTGATGACCATTAACCCACAACAACTACCGAAAGATGCAGTACGAGATAAGGTATACGAGGGATGATATGCCCGAAGGCTATATCGGTAGAGCAGTTAAATATGCCCGTGATGAACAGGAGGCAATCAAATGTTTCTGCGGGTCAAAACCAGACAAGCTTGGCTACTTTCGCATGAAGCGGGGAGGCCGAGGAAAATTAGAATCAATTAAAGAATTAAAAGATAATGATTAAGCATAACGGAAAAGCACCATCACTACAAGTAACAGAAGCATACAACACCACAGGATCAGAGCGTTCATCATTCCTGAACTGGCTACAGGAACGTGTCCAGAAGGAGATGGATGACTACAAGGAGCAGAAGATCAAGAGCCGAAAGCCTTACGAGGAGATCAAGCCGAAGCCAAGGGTAAAGAAGCTGAAGAAGAATGAGAAGTCCAAGGAGCAAAGGGATGCCTTGGTCAAGAGAGTCAACCACCTTCGGGAGGAAGGACTGAACATTGCAAAGGCTTGCAAAGAGGTAGGCATTTCAACATCAAGCTACTACGATTGGAGTTAAATACTATGAAGATAACAATACAACATTGCGATGAGATAGCATCACTTGAAGTGCCAGATGGTTCGACATTGGATGACTTCAGAGATAACCTAATTAGAATCCTGCACGTTATGTGGCTCCCAAAACAGGTTGATCAAATTATGCGAGTCAAGGATTGGGATGAAGGCTACGANGCTGGCTATGTTAAAGGCAAGGAGGATGCACAATGACATATCTACCACAGAATAAATTAGCGAAGTGGCGTGAGGCTAACAAGCCTAGTCGCTGTCCTATCTTGGGCGGCAGGACGCAGGATTGGGTAGTCGATCACGACCACAAGACAGGGATGGTACGAGGTGTCATCTCCCGTGTCGGTAACTCCTTGATCGGAAAGATCGAGAACTTTCTGACCTCCAGGTGCAGACAGAAGCCCGAAAACTTTCCTCGGATTCTAAGAAATATCGCTGAGTATCTTGAACGGAAAAATACAGATATACTTCATCCCGTGGGACTTACGCAACTTACCAAAAGATTCAGAAATAACTTGACATCACAGGAACAATATGATGTTCTTCGTGACCTAGGGGCTGATGAGGAAACCCTCGATGCCTGTACAAATTCAAAACACCGATCCACTTTGTTTAGAACACTAACCAAAAATAAATATGAGTCATAACATACGACAAAAACTACAGGGCATTCAGTCATCCCTCAAAGCTCCGAAGGGGCAGACTAATAAATTCGGAGGGTACAAGTACCGCTCCTGTGAGGATATTCTTACCGCATTAAAACCTCTGCTTGCTGAGTGGGGTTGCTCGTTGACTATCTCAGATGAGATCGTTGAAGTTGGTGGTCGTGTATACGTCCGAGCCGATGCTGCATTAAACGATAACGAATCACCGCAGTCCATAAACACTGCTGGCTTCGCTCGTGAGGCAGAGAACAAGAAGGGTATGGACGATGCACAGATCACTGGCTCCGCTAGTTCCTATGCTCGCAAGTACGCACTCAATGGCCTCTTCGCTATCGACGATACGAAAGATCCCGATGCTACTAACGACCACGGGAAAAAGTCTTCCGCACCCGCTACATCAGGATTCTAATTATGGAAAAGCTATTATCAACATCAGAAGTCTGTGACATTCTCGGACTTGGAAACAAAACAATACTCAAGTATGTTAAGCAAGGCAAGCTGAATCCTATTCGGATGAACAAGCGTGTCTTTAGATTCAAGCCCAGTGAAGTTATGAGCTTACTGGATACCCATACACTTGAACCCGTGGGTCACTCATAATTATGTTCGCCAAAAGCAAGGACATANTAGCAGTGCAGGAATGCGTTGATAACCTTGAAGAAAAAGCAAGGTCAGCTAACAATCACATGGTTGACACAGTTGAAGAACTGCAAGATGCCGTCGAGGATAACACGGTTGACATCAACGAGATGCAAGAGAAGCTTGATATTCTTTGCCAGCACTTAGGTGTAAGCATTGAATACAAAGGTGAACAACGTACATACGTTGTCACTACAAACGAAACCAATAACGATAACTAACCAAGTATAATTATGCCTGAATACGATAACACAAACAGCGGTGTATTCTTCGTGAATGACCGCAAGCAAAAAGAAACGCACCCTGACTACACTGGCAAGCTCAATGTAGAGGGTAAGGAGTTCTACCTCAAGGGCTGGAAGAAGACGGCTAAGAGTGGGGCTAACTTCCTGTCCGTGGCCATTGACCCCGTGGACAAGGAAGGAGCTACCCCTAAGCAGCCAACGTCGCCTACCATTGACAACGAACCGTTCTAAACATGAGTGACTTCGACAAGAACTGGTGGGAAGAGTTCCGTAATGCAGAGATCGAGGACATCCTCTCTCTCACAGCAGATAAGAACTCTGACTACACTGGCGGTGAGACCTGTGATAACCCCTTCGCTAACTTCGATGCCAGCACTGAGTTCGGTGTCGATCCACTCGTCGGTGTCTGCATCAGAATGCAGGACAAATTCCAGAGAGCCAAGGCTTTCTGTGCTGATGGCAAACTCTCCGTTAACTCTGACGGGGATAAAGCCAAAGACATTTTTCGGGATCTCATTGGTTACTCATTGATAGCCATAGGGATGCTGGAAAGACAACGGTAAATAGAATCAACAATGATAAAATGCTTGGCTCCCTGCAATTCGGTGGGGGGTCAAGTATTTTTATCTATGAACAACACAATGAACCAGACCATAAAAGAAGCCGCCTCCGTATCTATTAGCTTGCATAAGCAGATTGACCCATACAAGTTACCAGCGGATACAAAAATAAAACTAGAAGCATTGGGACAATGCCTTCGTTCACTGATAAATATACTTGATGATGATAAGCACCAGAATACCACCACACAATAATTCAGATAATATACCACACAATTTAGAAGCAGAGGATGGAGTCATAGCTTCCTGCTTAGACGCTCAGGACTCCTCAATCTTTGATACAGTCTCAACGATCATTACAGCGGATGACTTTTACTCCGCTAGGAATCGTTTTGTTTTCGAGGCAATGCACAATCTTGCAAGCCTCAACAAGCCTCTGGACGAGATACACCTTTGCGAGTCCCTGAAGGCATCAAATACGCTAGATGAGGTCGGGGGCATAGCGGGTATCATGGAACTGATGAACTCCGCTACAACGGAGTCTCAGGCNGTCCAGTACGCAAAGCTGATCTCAGAGAAGTCCAACCTTCGGAGACTGATCCGTGAATGCCGTATCGCTGTCGAGCGGGCAGAGGGTGAGTCACACGAGTTCTCTGATATTCGGGCGGATCTCGAAGACAAGATACTGGACATTGATACTACTGTAGAAGTACAGGAGGACATCGGTTCAGCGGTTGATGAGATCCTTAGCGACATCGAGAAGATGAAGGCAGGTGAGTTCAACCCCGATGTAGTCAAGACGCATACGAATAGACTCGACGGATACCTCGGTAGCGGTGGCATCGCTGCGGGTGAAGTACTTACACTGGCAGCACCTACCTCCTGCGGTAAGTCAGCACTAGCTCTGTACATCGTAGCTAAGTCAATGACTATCGACGAGACACCCACCGCTTACTTCTCNTTCGANATGCCACGNAAGCANNTAATGAAGCGTATGATACAGTCCGTATCAGGNGTCAATATACGCAACATTCAGGAGGGTACAGCTACNGATGCTAACACGAAGTCATTCGAGGACTCCTCAGCTAAGGTCAAGGACTTCCCACTCTATACATCCCACAACGTCAAAAGTGCAGAGGATCTATGCAGTCAATGCAGGTACTTTGTACGCAAGAAGGGAGTCAAGCTGGTCGTCATTGATTACTTGCAGTTGATTCCATTCTCAAGCAAGATGAGCAAGGCCGAAGGTATTGCTGACATCTCTCACAAGATCAAGCAGATGGCCATTGAACTCAACGTATCCGTCATCCTATTGGCTCAGGTCAATCGTGAAGGAGCGAAGCGTGAAGGTGGCCTAAGTTTGTATGACCTCAAGGATTCAGGTGACATTGAGAACGATGCTGATGCAGTATTACTTATGTGGCCTTGCAGGGGTGACGTTGAGTCCAGTAAAAATAGTGATTACAAGGGAGCGTATACGGAACTCTTCTACAAGATAGCCAAGAACCGAGAGGGTGAACGTGACATCGGTGCATCCTTCAAGTTCTATCACTGCACAGGGAGGTTTGAATAATGGGGGCGAAGGGTACTCGACTGGATGGTTCGCCATCTCAGGACGCTGGTTCAACTCCAGCCGCCTCCAAACCCTGCATAGAATGCCAGAAGGAAAAGCCACTGACCGAGTTTTATAAGTGCGGAGAGGGTGGAAAAGCCAGGAGATTGATGTGCAAGGATTGCTTCAATACTCAGCAAGCCGATAGGCTCAACAGCATCATCATTGAATACTTCGGTGGCTTCAAGTGCATGGACTGCGGATTCGAGGGAGTCCCTGCTCAGTTCGATTGCCACCACGTTGACCCCGATACAAAGGTCAAGCCAGTCTCAAAGATGCGGAACTATTCCAAGCAGAAGATAATGACGGAGATCAGGAAGTGCGAACTCCTGTGTGCAAATTGTCATCGACTAAAATAATTACTTGACATATTTAAGATCATATCCAAGATAGCCAATATGGACATTGAAAATACAGAAAGAATCCAGACGCAGATCGAGATGATACGTTCAGAATCCCGTATTCTTTCATATCGTATTGAACGAATGATTGAGCAACGCAAAGAACTACAGGACGAAAAGCGTAGGCTCAAGGAACTTTTGCGTAATGATAGTGTATAATAGTCCTGTTCTTTTCGAGGTAAGCTAGTAGAGCAATCGCTAGCGGGTAGCCGCTGTGGTGTCGGCTTCCTTTTTGATTCCTCGATGGTTAGGTAGCCTCGTCCCTTGTCTAGTGGGGGCGGGGCTTTTTATTGTGCAGCCTTAAGCTGAGAGATCTGCTTAATGAGATTCAGCATACGGGTATTGATACGTTTCTGCCCGATCTCCTGTCTTAGCATTTCATTGCCTAGCTCTACGGGTAGTCTGCTGTAAATATCTGAGTATCGCTTGGCTCGATCTAACTGCTTGCCCTTTACCCCTACTGCGATAGCCATATTGGGAATCAACCCACGCATAGTAGCATTCACTTCTACATTAGAAGCACCACTCTTTTTGAGTAACTTCTCTATCTCTTCGTTGGACTTACCGAGGGTTCGGAGATTATTAACGTGCTTGACCATATCAGCCATATTCGCCCTGTACACATCATTGAATTTATTGTACTGAGCAGCTACATCAGCATTCTCGTCAAACAAAGAACCTGAGTAACCAGATCTGATTGACTTGATGTTCTCACGGAGTCCACGCAGTTTAAAACCTACACCGCTCTCAATAGTAGTATTGAACTTACGCTCACCGAGTAAGTATCTAGCACCTAACTCAGATGGAGTACGCTCATCCCATTTCTGAATATCCTTAACAAATCCTGGTGAGAATGTCTTTCCTGTATAGTACGTAACTCGATCAACTATATTGTCGAGGAATCTAGGATCAGATGAGATTGGTCGCCCCGTTTCTGGATCTCGGTTCTGCAAGGCATTGATTGCATTCTTGGCATTCATTGTTCCACCACCGAAGAACTTATCAGTAAGTGCTTGGAATATATTGCCAGCACGATCCGTGAAGTCCTCTCCACGCATACCAGCCTCGAACACAGAAGTCAGTTCCGCAACTGGCATTCTGTAACT
>FUFK010044990.1_pt1 | contig 10115 bp, 9 predicted proteins | sample 1021851 | NCBI WGS metagenome assembly FUFK01 (sample SAMEA51879418, study PRJEB19060) | metagenome | reverse complement strand
AGATACTGTTGCACCTGTTTGTGTTGTGCTACCTGTAACTACTAAGTTTCCTGCAACTGTTAAATCGCCATCAACTTGTGTATTAAGGGCAGACTGAATTCCAAGGTCTGCGAAGAATTTTACTTTAGATGCCATTATACTATTTATAAGAAAAAGGGGACCGAAGCCCCCTTTCATATAATTTAAAAATTCTAAGCGTCTACTAGAGTTCTATCAAATTTAATGACCGTTGAGTTTGTGCTCGCAGGTGTTGCTTTTAATCTGACATTATCTCCTGAAATATCTGCATCGAATGTCGCTAAAGTCGTATCCTTTAATGTGCCATACGAAGTCAATGTGACTGTTGAACCATCGTGAATTAACATAATCTCTGTTGAATGAAAGTTTGTTCCTTCACTCATTGCAACGATATACCTTGCAGCCCTATAGGTTGCTTTAGCAAAAGTATCTAAGTTAAACTCAGAAGTAGAAGTCTTAGTGATACCACTTCTTTTTGTGTTTTTACCTTCTAAACTTTTAGTTGCAGTAATTACATCATTCGTAGAATCATATTCAATATGACGGATTAACTCAGCGAGTTTAAAAGCGTTAGTTATAGCCATTTATTATCCCCCTATGAATGTCTGATTTGGAATGTGTCTATTGTAGTGTTAGTGTTTGCAGGAGTCACGAGTAATCTCATGTTACCTGAATTAACATCTGCACTCAATGAGAACAACGATGAATTTGAAAATACATCTCCGTATTGAACGAAGTATGCACTTGAGCCATCATTAATTAACAACACTTCAGCGGCGTGTGTGCCTGCTGAGGCATGTGTTGCATTTATGACATATTTAATACCTTTATTCGCAACGGCGTTTGAGCTCAATACCTGATTTGCAGTTGTAGTAGAGAACGAGGATTGTGTAAAAAATCCTTGAACTAAGTCAGCAGCTGTGACTGCGACTACTTCTACAACATCACCTGATATTGCGTTTTGCGCCAATGTGACGGTTGTTGAGTTGGTTGCGGTATAGTCTGTTCCACCATCTACAAGTTTAACACCATTTAAGAAAACTTGTTCTGACCCTACTGTGTAGGATAAAGAATTTGAATCGTCATCGTTTCCTGTAATTGCTGTTGTATTACTTGAAATAGTATATTTGAATATTGATATACCTGAACCACCTAANGTTGCAAANGATAANGTNCCTGANCCATNNGTTTGNANNACTTGNNTNGCAGAACCATCACTGGTTGGGAAAGTTATAGCGTCATTGATTTTAAAAGTTGCAGGATTAGAACCTATTTCTACGATAGAAGCTGAACCATCATTTTTCTCGGTATACATTCTACCGTGATATGTGTTGATTGCAACTTCACCAAGAGCCAAATCACTGACTGATGGTGTGTCGTTCTGCGTAGAACTCCTTTTAAATTGAATAACTGTTGCCATATCTTCCTCCTATTGANNNGCGTTAATTAAAATGTTCCGCCGTCTATAGCAGTGATTGATACTGCNCCACTTGAAACTGTAAAGTTNGCACTTGCGAANGAAGCAATACCTTTATTGGTTGTTGTTGCATCTTCACCAGCAATAGTGATACTTCCGTCTGCGTTAGTGACATCGATNCCTTCNCCAGCAGTTANNGTGCCAGCAGCGAAATCGCCATTGCCACCATGACCAATTAATAATTGACCAGCTGTTGGTGCTGAACCATCAATAGAAGTTATAGAACCAGATAATGCAAGACCACTTGCTTCTAATCCACCAAATACTGCACCAAGTGCTGTACCTGAGAATGTTGAAGAAGAGTCTGTCGCACTTCCTAATGCTACGAATTTTCCTGTTGAATCGTCAAAACCGAAGAAACCAACTTTTGCACCTGATGAGTTATACTTAAATTTAATACCTCTATCTAGGTTGTCATCTGAACTATCATCACCGATTTCAAAAACAGGGTCAGCGATAGACACTGTAGTTGAATTAACAGTAGTAGTTGTACCACTAACAGTTAAGTTACCAGCGATTGTGACATTATCAGGAAGACCGATTGTGACGGTATTACCTGATGCACTTGTTTCGATTTCGTTTGCTGTACCAGCAAATACCATAGTTTCACTATCTAAGTCAATAGATAATGCACCACCTGAATCTGCTTGAAAGTCTAAGTCTTGTGCTGTGATGTTTGTATCTACATAATCTTTAACAGCAGCTGATGTTGGTATAGTTGTATCGTTGTCATTTGAACCAATGCCTTCTGACTCAGTGACGAATACTGCATCGTCAAAGTTTGCGAAGACAACGGCGTCATCTGCCAATTTAGCAGCTGTGACTGCATCGGCAGCCAACATACCAGTTTCAACAGCGCCTGCTGAGATTGTTAGAGCACCATTTGATGCTAAAGTAGCATCTCCTGATACTGCGACATTATCAAAAGAATCACTTCCGTCATAGACAAGAATATGACCGCCACTTGCTGAACTGATATCAGTATCAGAAGCGCCTGCAATTGATGATGTTGTAGAAACGAAACTTAATGTTCCAGAACCATTTGTTCCTAGAACTTGTCCGTTTGAACCATCTGATGATGGTAAGGTTAGTGTCAAATTACTTCCGACTGAATCGGGAGCTTTTAGTGCGACAAAATTAGAACCGTTATCAGAATCTTCCATTAACGATAAAGATGCACCAGCAGTGGCACCATTACCAACTTTAAAGTTGGCAGGAGTTGCCGTTGAGCCTGCAAGTATATCTGTATAGTATTTACCACCGATTGCATGAATCAATGCAGTGGAGTTATCGGAATCTACTGATTCGATGAATAATTTTGCACCAGCACCAGAATTTGACCTATCCTGCACATACGCCAATTCGCCTTCAGCTAAATCTGAGATTGCTGGAGCGGCTGACCCTGTGCTTCGTTTGATTTGAATTACTGTTGCCATTTTTATTCCCTTTTAATAAAATAGTTGTTTATAAGCTTATTTTTCTCTACACTATTCGAGAAAGATTCATACTGTATACTATCCTCTCACAATGAGGTTCGTGTCTCACTAGAATGACACATTGATTGTATAGTTATTTATACGATTAGAATGTTCCGCCGTCTAAGACATTAGTGGTTTCCCACTTATCTGTAGAAGCGTTGTATTGTAATACACCCTTATCTGTTTCAGCTGCGTTTACATCTGAAAGTTCTTGAATTGATTTAGCAGTTAAGTCTACACCTGATTGAGAACCAATTGAGACTTGTTTTGCTCTTAGATTTGTTGTTCCTGTAAGTGTACCACCGACGGTAGCAACTCTTGATACTACTCCTTTTATACTCATCGTGTGACTCCTGGTGTTATGATTGCTTGACCCTCGACTACTCTTGTTGTGACCCCTCCACCACTAGTTATGTTTAAATCATAAACATATCTTCCTGCATCTAAAGCTGATGTTTGAGTATCAGTTAATGACATAGTTACCTTTCCTTGTGATGGTGTTCCTGTAGTTGTGGTGAATACAGCCGATGTTGATGATGAACCATATGTCTTTCTTATTTGAGCTGCTGTTGAATAACCAGTCAAGTCTAAGACTGAACCTGTTGCATCTGAGACATCTACTGTGACTGTAAAGTCTGTTCCTTGGTCAATGAATAAATTTGCGATAATAGCCATATAACTATTTATACAAAATTACTCGCCAAACTGAGCAGTTGGCACTGATTGATGTATTTGTTCGACTGTAGAATTATCTTTTTTCACAAATGCCTTATCTACTTTACTGACACCTTGTGCTTGTTTTATGAATACACCTTTAACTTTTGCAACTGGTCCTATAGGTCTTCTATTCGAATATGTATGTTGATATATGAAAGGACTTCTATGATTGTAAGGCACAGGAGTTCGATGACTATATGGTTGATTTGTTTGTGCGTTTGCAATATAAGGTTGCTGGGCATTTACAGGAACGGTGTATATCACAGGACTTCTATGTTGATATGTAAACGGAGTCTGATTGTTTCTAATATTAGGTTCTTGTATATTTCTAATATTAGGTTGCTGATTGTTTCTGACATTAGGTTCTTGTTTATTTCTAATATTCGGTTCTTGTTTATTTCTAATAACAGGTTCTTGTGCATTTACAGGCAATCTATAAGCTGAAGTAGTTTGTCTATTTCTTATATTAGGTTCTTGAGCAGATGCAGGATGCCTATAGAAAGCAGGTTGCTGTTGATTTCTAATATTGGGTTGTTGTTTATCTCTTATATTCGGTTCTTGTTTATCTCTTATATTCGGTTCTTGTATATTTCTAATGAAAGGATTTTGTGCATTAGCGATATAAGGAGATTGTGCGTTCTTAATCGTAGGTTGTTGATTGTTTCTGATATTAGGTTCTTGTTTATCTCTAATTACAGGTTCTTGTGCGTTTGCAATATAAGGAGATTGCTTGTTTTTTATTGTAGGCTCTTGCGCCTGTCCAATAGATGGCGTTCTTGTTTGTGTTGGTGTTCTTCCTATAGCCATTTTAGAATACCGGTGTTCCTGATGTAGCCCTAAGGTCTATTCCAAACATACCACTATAATCTACAGTAGTGAATATATCAGTTTCTCCTGACTTAGATAATTTTATTGTGAATTCTAAATTCGTAGCACTACAAATAGATGTTCTACTTGCGTATTGTTGCATACTTCCTGTATCTGCTTTCCATTGGAACATCTGATTAGTTCTAGTTCCGTCATAAGAATCTGAACTACTAGAACCAGTGTATACTGCATAGTATGTGTTTACTGCTTTATTACCACCAGCGGTAGCTGTAGGTACATAACCAGAATGGTTTGCCGATTGCTGGGTTACATTATACTTAATATTAACTGACCATGTATCATCAATATCTGGAGTCACATTTGATGGATAACCACTTATATTATCTCCTATCGATATTACTGAATAGTAAACTGTAGCATAACAATTATTTGATGCGCCATAGTAATAGACATGCACTGAACCTTGTTCATTATTACTTGAACCTGAATGAGGAGAAGAACTAGAGCTTGTCTGATAATCAAATGCAATAAAAGAAGTTGCGTATGATGAATATCCTTGTGGTGCTTGTCCTCTAGCAAATCTGTTCCAATTACTTAAAGCAGGTGCAAATCCTTGTGTTGTTGATGTTGGTCCTGTTGAATCACCATCGATTGCATCATAGATTACTGGTTGTTGAGTAATTGATGGCGTTTGAACATTGTATGTAAACGGCGAAGGATGATTGTAAGTGCTTGGTTCTCTATTCGCATAAGTCGATGGTGACCTATGGTCGTATGTAAATGGTGACCTGTGGTCATATGTAGACGGCGACCTGTGGTCGTATGTATTAGGTTGCCTGTGGTCATATGTAGAAGGACTTCGATGTTGATATGTAAATGGTGACCTATGGTCATAAGTAAATGGACTTCTATGGTCGTATGTAAATGGCGAACCATGACTATAATTTACTGGATTTCTATAAGATACAGGGTCACGATATGTAGAAGGACTTCTATGGTCGTATGTAGAAGGATTCTGATATGTTCTAGGGTCACGATATGTAGAAGGACTTCTATGGTCATATGTGAATGGTGACCTGTGGTCATATGTAAAAGGACTTCTGTGGTCATAAGTCGATGGCGACCTATGGTCATATGTAAAAGGACTTCTATGATTATATGTGCCAGGTTGTCTAGCGTCTCTTATATTAGGTTGTTGTTGACTTCTTGGGTCTTGATATGTAGACGGTGTTCTATTTTGATATGTTGAAGGTTGTTGTTTAATACGAATATTAGGCTGTTGAGTCTGCCTAATAACAGGTTCTTGTGCATCTTTTGGAACTCTTGCGATGTAGGGTTGTTGCCCTAACACCTGGTCCTGTTTTATAAAAATATCGTCTGACATATCACTATACTAGAAAGTATAGATGACCTACTGATTTGCCTGAACCACTTGGAAGACCACCACTTAAATCTGAGTTAGTAATCACCGAGTAATCAAGTTCGACATCATCGCCATCTAACTTAACACCATTACTTGTATTTACACTTAAAGTTGCCTGGCCATCTAATACGGTGCTACCACCATTATATGATTTAGCAAGACCAGAACCTGCAACGATAACAGAGTTTACCCTATCATCTGTAAAGTATTTATTGTTTGAACCTTCAGAGGTTGTATCAGTGGTTGTTGAATTGTTTGCAGGTTCCCAATAGTTATTGGAAGCATCCCACACTAAGATTTGACCAGCTGTTGGACTTGATGTATAATTAACATCAGACATTTGGTCTAAGTCAGCAGTAATATTCATGTTTGTGACACTAATAGCACCTTTTGCAGTCTGAGTAGCAGAACCTGCCACATCTCCTGAGAAGGTTATTGCTGAATCTGCCAGAACAAAGTCTAGAGTATTATCTGAATCTTCATAGGTTACTGAAAGTCCAGTTTCAGTATTAGAAGTAATCATGTTGCCAACTGTATCAGCAACAAACTCGTTTATATCTTCTACAACCCAATTAGAACCATTGTATTTGAGAACACTATTAGAGTTTTTACCTGTAGTGTTTACATTGCTTAAATCGTTGATATCAGCAGCTGCGATTCTAGCATCTGCCCTAGCATTAGTATAATACAAATTAGAGCCTTCTGTCAAGTCTCCTGTATTATGGTTTGCAATACTTGAAACTGTTCCTGTTAAGGCACCTGATGCGACATTCAATACTGTTGTTGAACCATCATTTGTTATTACAGATAATCTTGCAGTTGCATCTGTTCCGTTTGTTCCATTGTCAATAATAGTTTGACCACCACTTGATAAAACATCACCAGTCATATTACCTGTCTGATTACCAACTAGATTACCAGTGAAAGTTGTTGAGTGAACATTTGACCATTTAAGTGTTGAAAGACCTAGACTATATGCATTGTTTGTATCTGGTCTTAGATTAGATGCGGCTTTACCTGTGAATGTAATTGTATCAGTAGCGGCATTACCTAATGTTGTATTACCCTCTATAGATGCATTACCTGTGACTGTTAAATCACCACCAATACTTGCATCATCACCCACTGATAAATCATCTGTAGTTGTTAGTTGTTCTGCTTGAACTGTGCCTGAGAATGTTCCGTTTATAGCACTTGTTAATGAACCACTTGATAGTGATGCAGTGCCATCTGTAATAATAGGGAACTGAACTTTCTTACCTGATACGGATGATATTATATCATCTTCAGCGAAAGTTTTACCTGCAAGTTGTAATGTGAATCCTGATTCTAGAGTTGTTGTAGCAGATGAGTTATCACCATTTAGAATAACACCATTTGCGTTTGTATTGTATATTGTGTTCTCTGCACTCTTTTGAAAGAATGATGAGGCAGTTCCTGCAATCTGAGTTCCTATAAATGCACCTGTGTATGAATAGATTGTAAGTCTATCATTAGCAGCCATTGCATTTGATTGACCAGATGCATAAGTTCCTTGTAGAACTATTGATTCGTGATTACCTTGACCATCTGGACTTGCAACAATATAATCTATATCTTCTACTAAGTGTCTTTCATTTTTAAATACTTGAACTTTATCTTTCTTAAATAAAAGTTTTACTGAGAAGTTATCATTACCAGTAAATGTTGTTTGGTTATTTGTAGCAATGAAAGTATATTCTTGTATAAAGAACTTTTTGTCTTCTAGTATGTTAAGTGCATCTACAAGTGTGCCGTTTGTTCCTAATTTAAGGGCATCACGAAGACCATCTTTCTCACCCACATCAAATGCTAATTCGTTATAGGTCGTTCTAAAGTCTTCTATAGTCTGAAAATTATCTACTGTTTTAGCCATGGAATTTCTCTATCATTTCTTTTAATAAAAATTTAATTTCTGTTACCTCTTGTTTAAGAGTATTTATTTCATTTTTCTGAGATTTCATCATCTCTCTTCTTCTAATTGTTAATCTATATGCCTCATCGTCCATGTTTATAATTGCATGAGACATTTCATCTCTTATTAAATCACTATGTCCTTCGACTTTCGCATACTTATTTTTCATTATGCAAGTGCGATACATCTTAATGCTGATACTAGAGGCACAATCGAAGTATTACTTGATTGACCAACTATCTTAACTACAAAACCAGTAAACTCTGGTAATGCATCAGCAGTGTATTCGTATTCCTTAAAGTTTCTTGCATCTTGTTCAGTCACTACATCTGGTGAACCATCTGTATTGAAGAACTCAAATCCTAAATCATCGATAGGTGTTGTTTCATCGTTCTTCAATATCTTGAACATGAATTTTAAATCTGTTTCTGGTGGTCTAAAGTTATCTGCAATAACTTTCAATGAAGTTGCAGGATTCTTTAGATTCACTTTTCTTGTTATGTAAACCATTGCGTTGTTATCGCCATCTGGTTCTGTTGATGGTATGTGAACCATCTGAGTTGGTAAATCAGATGATGAATCGATATCATTGATTCTATTCATGATACCCAATGCACCGATTGTGCCAACATCAATTACTGGTGATAAGTTTTGATTTGAACTACTAAACTGTAGTCTACATTCAAAAGATTTATTTGTAGGGCCACCAGTCACATGTGATTGTTCATTTATACTTGATGCGATAATACTTGGTCTTTCAAAGAAGTTGTTATCATTCAATGTAATAAAGTCATTTGTTGACCTCATAGTAAATGTGGTGTCTAAGGAAGTCGATTCTGGCGAATTTGTTCCTGTTCTCCTTACACTTGACAACAATGTTGTATCTTTGTATGTTAGAGACGGTATTAGAGTGTGTAATACATCATAGTATAAGTTTTTAGTAATTCTTGCGTTAGAACCACCACCTATTGTAGACTGAACTGCGTTTGTATATGACAAGTGATAATCTGATAAATCTGGAGTCACACAAAATGAGTCTATGCCATAGTTTGTGATTGTTGTAAATGATGCATTGATAGATGCAATAGGTATACCACCTAGTGTATCACCAACTGAACCAATTGTCAATACTGCATCACCATTATTTTCAAAGTCTGTTAGTGTGACTGTATCACCAACTGCGTAACCTACACCTGGGTCATCGATTGTAGCAGAAACAAATGCTTCATCATCATTCATTGTGATTGAACCAATCTTCAATCCAGAACCTGTTCCTGTAGTTGTTGAAACTTCAATTGATGATGTATTTACTGTTCTAGCAACACCATCAGTCATACTAGTTAATGTTCCACCTGATATTGTTAATGCACCATTCTTCTTATCACCCTCTACACCAAATACGATAACATCGTTATTAGTATCATACATTCCATGTGAGTAGTTGTATATTCTTACAAATGGTTGATTACTGTAAACTTCTACTGAGTTTGGTTGTAAATTAGCAGGTGGTAAATGTTCGTTTTGGAAGACAATGTTTGCACTCTCATTTGTTGTAAACTTAGCTGCCTTCATATGGAACTTCAAGTCATCTGTTTGTTCAGCAGTCCATGTTGATGCGTTCTGAGATAAGAACAATGAACCAGCGTATGGTTGTCCTGATATTGTTTGACCTGTAATTAAATCTGTTTCACCCATTCTTGATATGAAACATTCGTAATCATTTGAGTTTGAGTATACAACAAATGCATATTCATGTTTGTCTTCTAAGTATACTGGTGATTCAAATGTAAATGTAGTTGCAGTTGAACCATCAGATGATAAATTAACTGAACTTGGATTCAATGTGACTGTTGAGAATGGCATCACTACTTGACCTGGATAACCATTTACCATGTTTCTAATTTCTACAGATACAGGTAATGTAGCAGACTTAGTTTTAAAGAATAAGTCTATAGATGTTAAGAACATACCACCATCTGCTTCAATCAAGAATGATTCTGCTAATGGGTCACCCCAACCTCTATCAAGGTCATCCATTTCGAATCTCATAGGCCTGTCATCTATACCAATAGGAAGTCTATCGAAAGGTGGTTCTTGCCTTGGTGGTAAAACCGGCGGCGGTATTGGTATTGGCACAGGAATTATTTGAATTGGTATTGGCGGTGGTGTTGGAATCGGCGCAGGCACCGGCGCTGGCGTTGGCGCAGGCGGTGGCGTTAATATTGGTAAATCTGGCAGAGG
>FUFK010049532.1_pt1 | contig 10117 bp, 6 predicted proteins | sample 1021851 | NCBI WGS metagenome assembly FUFK01 (sample SAMEA51879418, study PRJEB19060) | metagenome | reverse complement strand
ATGAGAATTGGAGCGGGCGAAGAGGGGTTCGAAGCCTATACACTGCGCCATTTCAAGGCTGTTTCCAGTTATATCAATAGCTTATCATATCAGTAGATATGGTCAACTATCAAAACCTTACCTGCAACCTTACCTGAACCAATGTTTGTAATCCAATAGCCATCTTTGATCTCATTTTAACTGCTCTTCGGGGTTACTTGAGCCTTTTGCTAAGCAACTCTGGAACTTTAGGAAGGGCCGGGGTCCATGTACCGTGGACCTGCGACCACGTACCCCGCAGGGTTGATGGATTGGCTATTTTACACGAATTCCGTCTCAGATAACTCAATGATTTTACGAGAGACAAAATTATTTTCATACAACACTCTTCAAAAAAAGCGACCGTGGTCTTCATAAAATTTTTGAAATTAGTTTACACTTATCTTTTTATATAATTTATTGTATGTGTTAAATTAAATTTATATAAAATTTTTTACATAAAAAGGTGTTTTTTGAAACAGGACGAAGCGATTTTTGAGAGGTTTTGTTCAGCTCAAGCTGTTTTTGAAAGTTCTCGACATGTATACCGCCGTGAACATGAAGCTGGCCAGGTGCGTCGTTTCTTTAACGTAAATTTCACCTCCTTTGAACTTAGAAGACACATGATGAGTCTTTATTTTTTAAACGGCTTTTTTACTATTACAGAACTGGTCAAAGTGTCAGAATTTAGCCGTCCAACTGTAAATAGTACTGTGCATGACGCTTTGGATTTAGGCTATTTGGAGGAAATTCATTTAACGGAAGACCGCCGGCGCCGCAATTTTCGTCCAACNAAGCCCATGTTGGAGGCATGGCAAAATTATTGTAGGGCATTACTTTCAAAGCCAGAATTTGTAAGTGCGTTTAAGCTTGCCCAAACACTTATGTTAATAGATGAAATTAAATAAGCTAGTATTATCCTTTTATAAATATATAAAATTTTTTATACTTTTTTATAATTTTCATATCTGCTGTTATGATATTCTAATCTTTTCCAATGAATGAAATAAAAACCAATACTTATCGTAAAAATATAATTAATTTAATTTCGAAATGATGCAATGGATAATGATCTGAAATTTTTGAAATTTAAAGGAAAAAAAATCGCTTATCTAGAAGAAGGTTTTGGTCCAAGTATATTTTTGCTTCATGGCATGAACGGAAGTAGTAGAAGTTGGGAATATTTGTTTGATGAACTCAAAGATGCCTTTCGTCTGGTTGCATGGGATGCTCCTAGTTTTGGGGAAACTGATGTTTTTGGTGATCAGTTAGAAGATTTCGTCTGTGTCGCAAAATTTATGGTTAACGAACTGGGTTTAGATAACGCTGTTATAGTTGGCCATTCAATGGGTGGAGTAATAGCAGCTCGTCTGGCAGCTATTAAAAGTTTGTCTTTTAAAGGTTTAGTCTTATCCTCAACACATTTAGGTTTTGGCAAACAAAGGGGAGAAGAATTAATGCCCCGGTATGCTAATAGAATAAGCGCAATCGAGGAAAATAGAAAAACTGACGCCTATAGACTTTGTAGGGCTAAAGGTGCAACTGCCAACGGAGCACCTCCTGAGGTAGTAAATTTTTTGGCAAACGCAGTTAAAAAAGTGAGATTAGAAGCTATTCGTGATGGAGGTCGGATGAGCCAAGAAGCGAATAATAGAAACATTGCATCAGAAATTGATGTTCCAGTTCTGATACTATCAGGTGGCAAAGATAAAGTAATATCAAGTGATATGCATAAAGAACTTCTAGAAGAATTTCCTAAAGCAGAAAAGGTAATTTTTCCAGATTCTGGACATGCAAGTTACGCAGAAAAGCCCCTTTTATTTAACCAACAAATAAGAAAATTTGTGAAAATCGTAAATCTGAATCCAGCTGAAATATCAAATTAAAAGTTACCCACATTTTATTAGGAGGAGATGGGAATATGAAAATCAAATCAAAGTTAGCAATATTTATTTTTGCTTCTGTAGCAATTTTAAGTATAGGAAAAAATATAGCCTATTCTAATGAATTAACTGTAGCATTAGCAGCAGAACCAACTTCTATGGATCCTCATTATCAGAATTTAACTATAAATAATTCTATGGCTACGCAAGTCTTTGATGCGTTAGTATTGCAGGATGTTAATCAAAATTTAATGCCTGGATTAGCTGTTTCCTGGAAACCAATTGACGAGAATACCTGGGAATTTAAATTAAGACGAGGTGTTACCTTTCATAATGGCGCAAAATTTTCGGCTGAAGATGTAATCGCTACCATGGAACGTGCAGCTAACGTACCTAATAGTCCCTCAAGCTTTGCAACATTTATAAAAGGTAAAACATTTGAGGTCATAGATGATTTTACATTACAGGTTTCAACAGAAAAAACTAATCCATTTATACCAAATGATATGTCAAGAATTTCTATCATTGATTCTGCTTTTGTTAATGCAACGACCGAAGATTTTAATACAGGGATCGCAGCGCATGGCACAGGACCGTTTATTTTAGATAAATGGTTGCCAGGAGACGAGATAAGGCTGACGCGAAACGATAAATATTGGGGAACTACTGTGGATTGGAATAACGTCAATGTTAGGCCAATCAGTGACGGCACCACTCGTACTGCGGCACTTATAGCGGGAGATGTAGACTTTATTGAACGGGTGCCATCTTCTGACTTACCGCTTGTTGAAAAACGAAGTGGATTAAGGGTATTTAAATCAGTATCAAATCGAATGCTTTATCTTACGTTGCATATGACCGAAGAACCTATGAGACCATATGTGACAGATAATGATGGAAATGCGATTGCATCACCATTTATGGATGTCCGAGTTCGAAAAGCCGTTTCTCTATCAATTAATCGTGAAGCCATCTCAAAAAAAGTAATGGACGGACTCTCTTTTCCTGCTGGTCAGTTTTCACCCAAAGGATATATTGGATATAACCCGGAACTAAAGGCTGATCCTTATGATTTAAAAAAAGCCAAAGAGTTACTCGCGGAAGCAGGTTTTGCAGATGGCTTCAAAATTACAATGCATGGACCAGCGGGACGGTACACGAACGACACCCGAATATTGGAAGCTATAGCTCAAATGTTATCTAGAGCTGGCATCGAAACCAGTGTTGAGACAATGCCCGCGTCAGTATTCTTTAAACGTTTTGCAAGAGGCGGGATAAATGAAACTCCTGAGTTTACGGTCGCTATGTCAGGGTATGCAAACGGTTCTGGTGAACCTTCACATCCGCTAAGAATTTTTATTCACACAAAACAAAAAGAAAGAGGCTATGGTCCAGGAAATCGAAATGGCTACAGTAATGCAGAAGTTGATAAGCTGATCGAAGATGGAAGAGCCTCTATGGATATTAAGGCTGGTGAAGATGCATTCCTTCTGGCTACAGAAATTGCAATGAAAGAATACGCATTGGTTCCGATACATCATGAAATTGCTACATGGGCGGCTCAAGATGACATTGCCTATGAGCATGGGGCTCTTGATAGTACGTTTATTCACAATATTAAAAGCAAAAAGTAAGACATTTGAGGTTTACCTTTTTTGGAGGTAAACCTCAAAAAATAGAGGATCAAATGTTTTCATTTATAATAAGACGAATGGTTCAGAGCTTATTTGTCTTATTTACAATGTCTCTAATCGTTTTTACATTGATCAATTTAGTGGGGGATCCAGTAGATATGCTTGTGAACCCTGAAAGTCTTCCAGAGGAAATAGAGAGAGTTAGGAAAGATTTTGGCCTTGATCAACCGGTTTATATTCAATACTGGAAATTTTTAGTGGGTGCATTGTCGGGAGACTTAGGTAACTCATTTATTTTTGGTAGACCGGCTCTTACACTAATGATAGAGCGTTTTCCAGCAACCCTCGAGCTTGCAACAAGTGCACTTATAATAGCTCTTACTATTGGTTTACCCCTCGGTATTTATGCTGGTCTGCACCCAAGTACCATCAGAACTCGGTTAATTATGGGTGGCTCCATTCTTGGTATTTCAATACCAACTTTTTGGCTTGGATTAATGTTAATTATTTTTTTCTCTGTTTTGCTCGGTTGGTTGCCTGTTTCCGGCAGAGGAGATACAGCAATCTTTTTGGGTATAGAAAGTAGTATTTTTACCTTAGATGGCCTTAGCCATTTAATACTCCCCGCCACAAGCTTAGCATTCTTTAAAATAGCTATGGTAATCCGGCTAGCCAGATCAGGAACAGTTGAAATCATGTCCCTTGATTTTATAAAATTTGCAAAGGCTCGTGGTCTCAATTCTCTTAGGATAATTTGTTCGCATCTTTTACCCAATATTCTTATCCCCATAATTACGATATTAGCTATCGAATTTGGAACACTTATAGCTTTTGCGACTGTTACAGAAACGATTTTTGCATGGCCTGGGTTAGGCAAACTTCTTATTGATGCTATTATAAATTTAGATCGACCAGTTGTGGTGGCCTATCTGTTATTTGTAGTAACTCTATTTCTCATCCTCAATCTAATTGTTGATATTCTCTACGCGGCCTTAGATCCAAGGGTTCGTTATAAGGCCAAATTTTAATGAGAATTATGAACCTATCAATCTATAAAAATCAGTTTATTGACCTTACCAATAAATTCTCAGAAAAACAGCGAATAATTCCATCAAAAATGCTACCCGCATTGTTTTTATTTATTTTAGTAATTTGTGCAATTTTTGCACCTATCATAGCGCCAACAGATCCCTATAACATCTCGGTTGTTAGTATCCTTGATAGCAGATTGTCTCCAGGAGAAGAGATGTTTGATGGAACCACAGCAATACTAGGAACTGATGGTGCAGGCCGAGATATTTTAAGCGCAATAATTTATGGTTTAAGAACAAGTTTAATAGTAGCTGTTGCTAGTGCTTTAATAGCATTATGTGTTGGGTTAACTGTTGGACTTATTTCAGCCTTCTATGGTGGCAGAATAGATGCTGTATTGATGCGGATTGTTGATATACAACTCTCTTTTCCTGCTATTCTTATAGCTCTTATTCTGCTAGCTTTGCTGGGAAAAGGAATTGACAAAGTAATTATTGCGCTCGCCATAGTACAATGGGCTATTTATGCACGAACCATACGTGCCACTGCTATAGTTGAAATGAAAAAGGAATATGTAGAAGCTGCAACAATTCTTGGCCTAAATAATAGCTTAATTGTTCTAAAACATGTTCTTCCAAATAGCATCTCACCACTAATTGTATTGGGCACGCTGCAAACTGCTCACTCAATATCAATTGAAGCGACACTTAGCTTTTTAGGTGTTGGGGTTCCTATTACCCAACCATCACTCGGATCATTAATATCAAATGGCTTTGATTATATTCTCTCAGGAGCGTATTGGATTACATTTTTTCCAGGTTTAGTTCTGCTTGCAACAGTTGCGGCGATAAACATATTTGGCGACCAATTAAGAGCTAAAATAAACCCAAGACTTTTTTTGGGGGAAGCAAATTCTGAGAAGTCATTTGTCACAAATAGTATTAGCAAAAAAAACCCTTTAACGAATGCTGTAGCAAATTCATCAAATCAACTTTTGTGTATAAAGAATTTAAACGTAGTATTCCCTTCGCAAAATGGAAACAAATTCGCTGTAAGAAATGTCTCTTTAAACGTTCAAAAAGGAGAAGTTTTAGGTATAGTTGGAGAGAGTGGTGCTGGAAAATCCACTATTGGTAATGCAATAATTAATATTATTGAACCACCAGGAAAAATTACAAACGGAGAAATAATTTTTCAGAATCTGGACATTCTGCGTCTAAGCCAAATTCAGGTGAGAAATCTGCGAGGAAAAAAAATTGGTATAATATTTCAAGACCCCTTAAGTGCTCTCAATCCCCTAATGACCATCGGAAACCAACTTATTGAAACAATCATTAAATTAGACAATACAAAATTTGCTACAGCCAAAAAAAAGGCAGTTAGGCTGTTAAACTCAGTTGGTATTGAAGATGCTAAAACTCGTTTTAATTCCTACCCTCACCAGTTTTCTGGCGGCATGCGCCAACGAGTAGTAATTGCGTTATCCCTTGCGGGAGACCCAGATTTGATTATTGCGGATGAACCAACAACAGCTCTTGATGTTTCCATCCAATCTCAAATTTTAGATTTAATAAAGAAACTTTGTGTCTCCCGAAATATCGGGGTAATTCTTGTTACTCATGATATAGGAGCTATGTCAAAAATTGCTGATAATATCGCTGTTATGTATAATGGCGAGATAGTTGAAATTGGTAACAAAAAACAAATTTTATCTGCTCCTCGGCATAAATATACAAAAAGCTTAATTTCTGCTGTACCCCGCGCTGACAGAAAAGAACGCAGGTTTTTGTCCATTGATTATATAGAAAACTCAAAACAAACTTATAAGCGTATAATTTTGAAAAATCATTGGCTTGGGGATACGGAAAATACTCATACTCAGGGGATGGCGATATCAATTCAAAACCTCAATAAATGGTATGACATTGATAATGCTTTTTTTTCGAAAAATAGGCAAAGATTACACGCAGTTAACAATGTTTCTCTATCAATAAGAATAGGCGAAAGTTTTGGAATAGTTGGGGAGTCTGGTTCTGGAAAAAGTACAATCGCGCGATTACTATCAGGATTAACAAATCCTGATAGCGGAGAGATTGCACTTTTTGGAAAAGATGTTTGGAAAAATGGCTCAAATTTAAAATCATTTATTGAGAGACAACAATTACAGATGATATTTCAGGACCCCTTTTCTTCGTTAAATTCAAAAATGAGAATTTTTGATATAGTTGCGGAACCCATACGTTTTTTTAAAACAGCTTCTTCAGAAATTGAAATAAGACAAATAGTTTGCGATATTTTAGAACATGTTGGTATTAGTAAAACTGTAATTCGAAGCTACCCACACGAATTTTCTGGTGGCCAACGACAGCGTATATCAATTGCTCGTGCTCTTTCTTGCCGACCTAAAATTCTTATCTGTGATGAGCCTACATCTGCTCTGGATGTATCGGTACAGGCAAATACTTTAAATTTATTAAAGGATTTACAAGAAGAGCTAGGGCTTACCATACTTTTCATTTCACATGACCTTCCGGTAATACGTCAAATGTGTGATAGAGTTGCTGTAATGCGACATGGACAAATTTGTGAGATTTCTGATACTGAGAGGTTGTTCACTTCAGCTAATCATGAATATTCAAAACATTTAATTAACCTGATGCCTCAAATGAAGTTCTAGAGGGATAGTCATAAATGCCATTGCAGCTGATTAAATAAGAGCTGTTTTGGATCACAGTTTGGATAACAGCCAAAGTGCTGATGTCAATCGGGTTTTTTTGCTTAGCAACTCTGGAAATATAGGAAGCGGCCGGGGTCCATGTACCGTGGACCTGCGACCACGTACCCCGAAGGGTTGATGGATTGGCAAAGTAAGCGAAATGTGGTTTTGTTTTGGAAATTGTGTTTTAGTAAATAAATACAGTTTAAATATTTAGGGATTTGGTATTTCGTAATTGATATCCTTATCTAACATATCATTTTAATTTCACTTTTGGTGTTGCTATTATCGTTTGAAACATAATTTCACATAATGTACGCTAAAATTCGAGGCATTAGTTAAAGTGGAATTGGATGGGCGAAAAGAGACTTAACCGAAAAGTTACTGTTATTTTTGCCACTGATGTTGTTGGCTACAGCAAGCACGTAGAAGACAACGAGAGCCTAACAATAAAAACTTATAGCGTACGTGAGACCGTCCTCCTTAAGTTAATTGGAGATTTCCAGGGCCGTGTTTTTAACACAGGCGGTGACTCAGTGCTGGCAGAATTTTCCAGTGCTGTGGATGCTGTCGAATGTGCCGCCACATTCCAAATGCGAATGACAGAGACCAATAGTAAACCTGATACAGAGTGCCGCTTAGAATTTCGGGTAGGAATAAACATGGGCGATGTGATCCAAAAAAATGAAAATCTGCTCGGCGACGGAGTAAATATTGCTGCGAGACTCGAAGCATTTGCGCAGCATAGCGGTGTTTGCATCTCAAAATCAGTATACGATCTCGTAGCCACAAAAACTGATTTTACCTTCAATGATCTTGGTATTCAGAGAGTAAAGGATAACAAATTTCATGCATTTGATCTGGTTCTTCCACACACAAATAAGAGAGTTCCCTCGAATGCTGCTCGAAAAAAAACGCCTATGTTATTGGCTTTTGCCTTTTTGGTTTTTGGTATCATTGTAAGTGCTACTTTTTTGATGCCGAAAAATGATTATTCTAGCGGTAGTTCAATAGATGCTGACAAGGTGCCCATTTCCTCTTTTCCAGTAGTCCTAGTAATGCCGCTTAGAACATCTGGTCTTTCCAAAGACCAGTCAGAGCTTGCAAAAGGTTTCACAGAAAGCATGATTACAACCCTAGCTAGCTATGATGGTGTTACTGTGCTCTCGAGCAGTACGAGCTACCACGCTCAAAAAAGTGAAATGTTGGATGAAGAAATAAAACGCGAATTCGGGGTGGACCATGTAATTAGAGGTTCAATGCAGATAATTGGGCAAAAAGGTAGGCTGAACCTTGAAATAACCGACATACATTTGGGTACGATAACTGGAACTAAACAGAAGGATTTTTATATCAGCGATATTTTTGAAGTCCAAGATCAATTAAGTTACGAAATCTTGCAGGAAATGCAAATCAATGTTGGGAATTCAGGGTCCGCGACAGCAAGTAAAATCCCATTCGATTCCATGGAAGATTATACGGCCTTTTTAAATTGGCGTATAGAGTGGCGGAAAGAAAACGAAGAGAGTTACTTTAAGTCTCTATCAATGCTGGAAGAGCTCGACCGCAAAAATCCNGAGCTTTCAATGTCGATCTGGTTTGCTTGGCAATTATTTAAAAAGACTGGNTTAGGTCTGAGCGCGGACCCGGAAGCAGACTCTTTGGAAATGTCAGAACTAATAAATAAAAGTTTTGCTAACCCAAACTCAGATCAATCCATGAATTACGCTGCAAGAGCTTTGATCGGCCTTAATCGCTTGCAGCGAAGTTGCGAGGACTCGATCAAAGATGCTGATAAGGCTTTAGAATATCCCACCACCGCAGATATCTTAATGATCACTGGCTACGTCTACAATGGTTGTGGCAAATTAGAAAAAGGAATTGCTGCAACGAGACGGGCTCTAAGACTCACCCCCAACGATAGTAGCTGGTTTATCACACGAAACTTAGTTCTAGCGTTGTTTATGAATCGACAATTTGAAGAAATAGCAGAGCTAGTGAATGCAAAAATTGATGCTACCGACATGCACCCCGATATTTTAATAATCTGGGCGTATCTCAAATTCAAAAATGGAGAAAAGAAAGAAGCAGAGGGTTATTGGGAAAGGGCCACAAATATCGGATTTGAACTAGATAAACGGAGATGGGTTAGCCAGTTACCCAAAGATTTGAAGAAAGATTTAGAAACTACGTTAACAAACGTTTCTAATTCGCTTTAATCTCTCAAAAGAGTAGAGGTGATGTATAAATGGCTAGGGAAAATAGAAACCTAGGCTCAAGAACCAACTGCGATGGAAACAGTCACTTACACCTCAGCCCACGTATCTTGATACTTGGTAAATGGTATCCAGCGGCGGGTTTCGATGCTCTATTACGGGGATATCAGCAACCTGACTTTTAACTATATTAATAGTCTAGAATATATAAACAAAAGGTAAATTGTCTATTTTGGTGATTACTCCAGATCACCAATTTTTTTCAAGCCATTAATAGTTTTTTTATGAAGCTCCTCGTCATAGCTTTTTAAGTTTTCCTCAAATCTTTCCAAATTAAGGCCCCTTTTTTTTGCCCTTTCGAGATATTTTTTTGCGCTCTCCATATTTCCTTTATTTTGCTCAAGAAACGCATAGATAGCTAATACCCAGCTACCCATATCTTCCGCCACAATATCGTCTCCTATAAGTTTATATATCTCGTCAATCTGGCCGTCTTTATACAAACGTACCACGAGGTTGCTTGTAATAAACCATCCAAAGTCATTTGGAACAAGCTCTAAAGCATTTCTTGTTGATACTATTCCCTTTTTTAATTCCCCACAATTTTCATAAACACCT
>FUFK010044131.1_pt1 | contig 10117 bp, 10 predicted proteins | sample 1021851 | NCBI WGS metagenome assembly FUFK01 (sample SAMEA51879418, study PRJEB19060) | metagenome | reverse complement strand
CCGCGGGTCAATGCCGCGCGGCGTTGCGTTTTTAAGAAGAATTTCGCGATAGAGGATTGGGAAATCAGCCTGGTTCAAATTGCCTGAATATGATGTTTTGGAAACTTCCGAAGACCGTACTTTGTCAGACGCAAGACCTGCAAAATATGATTCCAAAGGGTTTCCGAAGCCGGAATAGATTTCGGCCGCCGCTGCCGGCGCTTTAATCCGCTCAAGTGCGAATGCTCTCAGAAACCGCACTTCATCCTGCGATGCCATAGAGCCTCTGGGGACGGGTTTGGCAAGCAGACTGTCCGCTATCTGAATTGCACGATTCCAGTTTTGACGGAATATCTCCATCCGCAGCTTCGAATGCAGGGCATTGTATTCGGTCGGCTTTCCGGCGAAACGTTCGGCAGCCATATCTGCCCATTTTTCTGCTTCGGCATATCGTCCGTCTTCACGAAGCGCATCAATGATGTTCAGATATGCGGATTCGACGCGCTCGCCGTCCGGAAACATCGTAACATACTGTTGATAAGCTCTGACGGCGTCGGAATGACAGCTCAACCTGACAAAGGAAGCTCCCGTGAATGCAAGCGCTTCGCGGCCTTCCTTCGTCATGGGGAAATCCTTCAAAACACGCTCAAACCATTCGATGGCTTGTGAATAATCGCGTTCCCACATGTATGAGCGACCCATGCCGAATAAAGCGCGGGCAAGTCCCGGATCATCGGGAAATCGCTCGATTACCCGCTGCCAATGTTCGCGTGCCGCCGGAAACAAACGATTTGCCATATAAATATCCGCACGGCGAAGATGCTCGGCAGCCGAAAGGTCAGCCAAGATTCCATTTGCGGCCCGATCGCGCCGATCACTCTCGATAACCGCACGCAGATCGGCATCCGATGTCTGTGCGGCCGCAGTATTTACCAAAAAACAGACAGCAAACAGCAATGCAATAAAACTGATTCCGGTTTTATAAATTTCAGAAAGCATCGGCGCTACCAGATTAGCAGATTTCTGCCTTTTTTGGGACGTAAAGTTTTATTCTCCGGTTGCTTATTTTTCATTTGGACGGATGCGGCGTTCGATTTTGTGAATCCGCGCGTGATAAAATTGCCGTAACTAAGGTTAATTTCAGGAGCAAAAGAATGAAAATTGCGTTAAACGGTGCGACGACAATGCGCGCCGACCTTTCCACTGATATCCTGGCGGCTAAAAAGGCCGGTTTCGATCTGATAGAAATCTGGTCAGCCAAATTATATAAATACCTTGAAACAAAAACGGTTGAAGATTTGAAAAACGAACTGGATCTGGCCGGTATTCAACCCTATTCCATCAACTCCATCGAACATATTACTTTCCGGACGCCCGAGGACTACGGAAAAATCAGGCAAGAATGCAGGACGTTATCCGAAATCGCCGGAAAACTGGAATGTCCTTACATTGTCGTTGTCCCCGGAAAGCTTCCCGCAGGAGCGCCAGAGAGCCTCGTAATCGACGAATCGGTGCGTGTTCTGAACGAACTTGCAGACATTGCCGAACCTTTCGGAGTTTCTTTGGCGTTTGAATTTCTCGGCCAGACCGATTGCTCTGTGCAAACGTTGGATCTTTGCAACAAAATTGTAGGATTAGTCGGAAGGTCATCGGTGGGAAATGTGCTCGATACATTTCATTTTTATGCGGGTAATTCCACATTCGAAGCCATAGATTCCCTGGACCCCCGAAAACTCTTTATTTTCCACATAAATGACGCTGAAAACCTACCTAAGGAACAATTAACCGATGCGCATCGTTTATTTCCGGGCGAAGGTATTTTGCCAATTAAGGAAATCAAGAGTAGATTTGACAAAATCGGTTATGACCGAATGGTGAGCGTGGAAATTTTCAGACCCGAATATTGGGAAATGGATCCTTTCGAGGTTGCCGGTAAAGCGATCAAGGCTACCCGCCATGCTCTCGGGCTCTCAGATACAGCTTCAGTCAGCAGTAATTACTAAGTAATTACTTTTTGGAACGATGCAGAAGATAAAACTTGGAATTATCGGAACCGGTTATATCGGAAATGTACACGGCCGCATCTACTCACGTGACGAACGGGTAGAAATCGCGGCGCTTTACGATATTGTAACGGAAAAGGCACAGATGACAGCCCGTTCCATCGGCGGTAAGGTCTGTTCATCAAGGGAGGAACTGCTTGATGCCTGCGATGCCGTGCTTATTTGCACGCCAAACCGCACACACAAGGAAATAGCGCTCCACGCACTGGCCGAAGGCAAACACGTTTTTTGCGAAAAGCCTTTTTCGGTCGGTATTGCGGATGCGGCAGAACTCAGAGACGCTGCCAATTCATCGGGAAAGGTCGTGCAGGTCGGGCACAATCGCCGTTTTGCTCCCGTTTATCAACGCTTGAAAGACTTGCTGCGGGATGAAACGCCGCATTCGGCCAATGTCAAAATGAATCGCGGCGAATTAAAAGTCCCGGAATGGACAGGAGATGTAGGCGTAACCGGCGGATTTCTATATGAGACCACGATCCACCTTTTCGATATGCTGCGGTTTCAGTTCGGCGAAATCGAGGAAATGGCTGCATACGGCTCGCGACACGAATATCCTGAACTGGACGAATTTTCGATAATCTTCCGTTTTCGTGACGGGTTTCACTGCACTTTCTCATCCAGCAGCGATGCAAGCTGGTTGTTTCCGTTTGAACGGGTAGAAGTATTCTGCCATCACAGGACAATCCTTACCGAAGAAATGGAGCGGTTGCTTGATTCACGCGGAATGGACGCTAATTTTGACGTCTTTGCATGTCATATGTTCGAGAAAGAGGAAAAATGGGGATATGTCCAGGAGGACAGGGCATTTATTGATTCAATTATCAGCGGTACAGAACCGCCCGTAACTGCAGAAGATGGTTTTCGTTCCGTCGAACTTGTTGAATCAGTTTACAAGGCAATCGAAACGGGAGATAAAATCCGGTTTTAGTCATTTGAGATGAACATTTGTCCAAATTGCGGCCAGTCAAATGCATTTGAGAGCAGATTTTGTCGCTTTTGCGGCTTCCTTCTGACTCAGCCGTCGCAGGAGACGCCTCCGGGACGTCCATATCTTTGGAAAACAGACGAATTCGACCTTGGCGAACAGCAACACGGCCCTGCCAATACCTCTGAGCATATTCGCGGACGTACGATAGCCGATTATTCTGCCCCGTCATCAAATATCCAACCCTTGGGAAATCCCTATCCGGCGGTCGGTTACCGTTGTCCACGCTGCGGGACCAACGCACTGCCCGTCATTGAGCGCAGGATTTCGTCTGCGGGCTGGATAGTTTTTGCGGTTCTGCTGGTAGCAACTCTTATTTTCTGCTGGATCGGCTTACTGTTGCGTGAGGACGTTCGCGTCTGTCCGGTCTGCGGCTTCAGATTGAACTGAAAAATCTAATAATAATAGCCTTTCGGATATTCTATCCTGATGTCCGGATTAGTGCTCTTTATCTCGATTTTATGATATCCGCGTTTCATATTTGTCGAGAGGTATGTAAGCAGAAACTGCCGGTTGAGCAACAGGCTTAAATCACGGAAAAAAGGTATAAAACTTATCGGAGCGATGTTGCCCTGAAAAAATGCGCGGCCGCCGGTTTCATCCGAAAGACGCAAGAGGGAACTTTGACCATTGAGTATGGCTTGAGAACCTGAACGCTCGGTTGTTTCAGTCGGAGAATAGATTGAAAAGACGGCGACACTGCGGCGCTGAGCGGCAAGAATAGCCCTGTCCAGCATCACACTTTGTGTCGGTGCGGAATCGGCAAAGCCATTTGAGAGGTCCAGTCCATCCGAGATGAGCAAAATCGCCCGACGTCCGGCCGGCAAAGCATCGAAACGATTTAGGACATCGAGAACGGAGTCAAAGGGACTTCGCGGCGAAAGCGTAGAACTGGAAACGACAGGACGGATTGCATCAGCGGCTTTCGTGAGATCGTTGGTAAATTTTTGTGCAATTTGCGTCGTGCCGCTCCTCGAATAAGCGATTAGTACTCGCGTACCGCGCGGCAACCTTGTAATAAATTCACGAAGGTCTTTCAATTGCAGGTTGAAATTAGCGCTCAGGTCGTCCTGGATAATCACCGCAAGCGCCATCGGTGCTTCTTCAATGCTGCGAATAGAGAGGATCTGCTGTTCCTGCTTATCTTCGAGGACTATAAGTCTTTCGACGGCAATGATTTCGCTCGGGCGGTTTTTATCCAGTTCACCTTTCTGCGTAATTGAAATAGGTATGGAGACAGTGCGTATTGTCGGTTTTGGGGTTTTTTGTGCAGTAACAGTCCATGCAAAGAGCAAAATCAGAAGAATCAAAAATTCAATTTTCACCGAAACTTTTATCATACGGGCATGCGGCTGCTGAAACCATCGGCTGCATCGAACAAATACTCTGATGTCAATGTTTTTTCCAACTCGCCTAGTTTGAATTAAAAAAGCACCCTTTGTAAAGTAAAACAAGGCAATTTCCGGGCAGATAACCTATGGCCGAATCATTGATTACAGCAAGAGACCTGGCGCGCAGGCGCAATTTACTGGCCGGCGCGCTGCTTTCGCCGGTAATTCTGACTCTGCTTCCGTTTGCGGTTTTTCTGATAATTACATTGATACTTACCGGGACGCCTGTCTTTGCCATTTCCTCATTTCTTCTTGGTTTAATTCTTTCTGCCCTGGGGTTTCTTATTGGTTTGGGTTTTTCGGCATTTTTTCTCGTCAAACGCCAACGTTTTACAAATGAAATGCGTGAAAGGATAGCCGCAAGGGGAATCCCGGCGGAATATGTTGACTGGTTTCGAAGCGAAATGCGACCTGCCGAACGTCGTGCTCTGGCAGCCATGAAATCGGCAGACCCGATTATTGAAGATGCATATAGAGAGACCCTTGCTTCAAGGCTGACCGCATCGAGAATATTGCGATCAGTTAGCTCGGAGATTGCCGCAACGCGGAGACGGGAAAATAAACTGAAACAAATTCACCGCGGAAATGCCGGCCGATATCTTGCCGAAATAGCAAAAGACCGTGAGAAAATAGAGGCAATCCAGACAGAAGCGAGGGAACTTCTGGCCGAATCGGAATCAAGGCTGCAAATGATTGAAGCCGCAGCGGCACGTGGCGGAAATCTTGCCGATATCCGTGTTGCACTCGATAAACTTGCACTAAGGGCAGAAAGTCTCCCGATTGCCCTGGAAGCGGCACGAATCAGCGAGGAAGTTCCGGACGAGCTGCCCGAAGATCTGAAAAAAAAATAAAGAAAATTTTCCGGCCTCTCAGTAGTTTCTTTGCTGATAATCGCGCCAATCATAGACGCCATCGCCATTTATATCGGCATGGCCTCCGTTCTGGCTCAGCATATGTGTAATTTCCTCCTGCGGTGCTTTCAAGAGCCGCAGTACGGCAAGCTGATAGACATTTGCTTCGGTTTCAGCCGGCGTTCCCGCCTTATATTTACCGGATCTGTATTGCCAGAAATGAACCGTTTCGTGGATAAAAACGCTGGCAAGCCACGTTTTTGAAGAGTTAAATGTTAAAGGTGCAATATCTATCGCACCATCGGCAAAGTTGGCCCCGCTTCTTTCGGCTGCACGAATCTTGAGGTCATATTTCATCATCCAGGAATAATATTGGCTTGCTTTAGATTCAAGTAAATCCAGGCAATCACCGCATTTTTTGGTGAAATCCCCGGAGGGAATGATTCCGTTAATGCCTATTATTATTATGGACATGGCCGGCTGTCTCCTTTGGAATAGATAATTGACGCAGCCGGAAATATTATTTGCGGATAAAAATAAAGGCGAAAGTAACCGTTTCGGCCGTCTCCGGTGCATGAATTGAACCTGTATTTTACAGGTGGGCAGCCTCGCGTCTATAGACGCATTAGCCGGAATCTATGGCAATTCCTCCATGGAGGATTGCACCGAAGCCGGCATCGGCTTCCCGTTATTCAAGTGTTGGCTCAATTATTTTTGTACCGGATAACGAACCAAACAGTAAATTCTTTCGCCGTTATTATCCTAGCATATCGCGGCCATCAAAGCATAGAAAACGGGGATTGCAAAGTAGAAAAATTACTGTTCGGTTTCGAGTTCCTGAGCTGCAGGCTCTTTGTATTTGAGCACTTTGTCAAGCATTTCGGCACACTCGGCGCTGCGTGCCGCGAGCTGCAGATCGGCTTGTTGCTGTGCGGCAAGCAATTGATGATATTCGTCGGCAATATGCAGGGCTGCCAGGATGGCAACTTTCAGGGAATCTACGGTAAAAGTGCCGGACGAAATTTCCCGCATTTTGGAATCTACGTATTCGGCAAGCTTAAGAATGTAATTATTATCGCCGTCGGAACGTATGCTGTAGGTTTGATTATAGATTTCTACACGGATGGTTTGTTCCGGCTCGCTTTTTTTGTTTCTTTCGGTCATTTAGGCTGGCCTCCCGAGAGATTCGGCGGTTTCTACGTCCAGAATAGTCATTGCGTCAAGCATTGCTTCGACTTTAAGTTGGATCGCATCACGTTCGGATAATAACGCAGAGATTTTTTCCTCCAATCGAGAGCGCTCTGCTTCGAATTCCTTGGCCAGGCGACGAAGCTCCGCGAGCTCACGCTCCATTGCCTCTTTTTCCTCGCGCATCCGCTTTGCGTATTCGATTGTCAAGTAGATTTTGTCCTCGAGGTGCGAGAACTTTTCCATTCCCGTAAGGCCGTTCATTTAGCAATCTCCAAATGTTTGGGCTGTAGTGTGAATTGCCGAGTTACAGATTATGTTTCGTTTCAAGTCAAAGTTCAAGTCTCCGGCGTCGCATTAGACTAAACCTGCAGTCATACACGTCTTTTTATTCCCAATTCTGATTCTATGCCGCGAATGAAAGCCTCGTGCGCGGCGGCTACGTCTTCCTCTGTCAGCGTCCGTTCATCGCTCCTGTATTCAAAACGCATTGTCAGCGAGCGCATACCTTCGGGGATGCCTGATCCTTCGAAGATATCGACAAAATCAACGTGTCTGAGAATCGCCGGACGTGAATGCGATGCTGATTTATTAAATCTGTCAAGTGTCAAATCCGGCGATACAAGAAATGAAACGTCCCGAATTACGGACGGATAACGCGGAAGCGGCCTGTAAATACACCGTTCACTTTTTGCTTGCAGGACTGCGGCAAGATCGATTTCGACGGCGTACACGGGTTTTTTAAATTTATAGTCCGAAGCGATTTCACGGCTTATCCTGCCAATGTATCCGATTTTATCGCTGCCCAGCCAAATTGCGGCAGTCTGGCCGGGCATCAGATGTCGTGTTTCAGTCTCGATGAAACGAAGCGGCGGAACTGAAATTGATTCCATTGCAGCTTCCAGCACGCCTTTGAGATCGAAAAAATCCAGGTTGCGGACAGGCTCGGCGCGTCCGGCGAGCACTTCGCCGCCGGTAAATACCATTGCAAAAGATTCGCGTTCGAAGGGCAGCTCTCCGGTGCGGCCTGCTGCGAATACGGTTCCTATTTCAAATAATTTCAAATCGTTTCTTTGGTGATTAAGGTTAAGCCTTACGGCATCGAGCAGCCCCGGCAAAAGTGTCGGGCGCATTCTGACCGCACCTTCGATAACAGCATCTCTGAGTGTTACCGGGCCGGCATCCGCAAGACGCGCGGCAACCGAAGGAATCGGATCACATAGAGCATCATATCTGGTATCGATAAAACTGTATGTAATTGCTTCGCGACAACCATATTCGACCAGCGTTTGCCGCATCATACGTTTGCGCTCTTCGCCTGTACGATATTGGCCGGCTTGATGTCCCATGGCTATTTCCGAGCTTATCTTTTCGTAGCCGTAATGACGTGCAACCTCTTCGACCAGGTCTTCTTCTATAGCAAGATCATATCTCCATGTGGGTGATTCATATAATCCGGGTTCAGTCAAATGAATTCCCAGTGCTTCCAGAATTTTGTTCGATTCGTCTGTAGTAACTTTGAGCCCGGTCAGCCTCTCAACTGATGCCGAAATGTCCGGAACGCTGATGATTGTGCGTTCGGGCTTTACGGGATAAAGATCAATGATGTCACCGGGACTGCCGCCGGCAATCGATTCAATCAGTTCCGCTGCACGGTTTGAAGCGCGAATCAGATTCTCAATATCTACTCCACGTTCAAACCTGTAGCTTGCCTCTGTGGAAAGTCCGAGACGGCGCGATGTTCTGCGGATGGAATCACGCCTGAAATAAGCAACCTCGAGGAAAACATTCGTTGTTTTATCCGTTATCGAACTTTCCAGACCTCCCATTATGCCGGCTACCGCTACCGGCTTTTCCGCATCGCAAATAGCCAGCATTTCACTTTCCAACTCGCGTTCGACGCCGTCGAGCGTTACGATTTTTTCACCTTTTTTTGCACGGCGTACTACTATCCTCTGTCCGGATAGCCGATCCAAATCGAAAGCATGCATCGGCTGTCCGAGTTCATGCATAACATAATTGGTAATGTCAGCAACATTGTTAATCGAACGCTCTCCGATTGATTCAAGCCGCCTTACCAGCCATTCGGGCGATGGACCGATCTCAACGCCACGCACAATCCTGCCGGTAAAACGATGACAAAGGTCAGAGTCTTCAATTTTTACAATATCCGGAGCAAGAATAGCAGGGAAGGGAACCTCATCTACGTTTATGGATTCCGTTTCTACGGGCTGTTTAAGAGATGAACCGTAAATAACGGCAATTTCACGGGCTATTCCCAGATGAGAGAGACAATCGGGGCGGTTCGATGTCAGATCGATATCGAGAATCCAATCTTCGTCGAAAGCGCTTATTCCCTCAACTGCAAGACCGACACGGGTTAGTGCTTCGGCCAGTTCCGAGTGATTTGCCTGAAAATCAACAAGGGTTTTTAACCAGTTAAAACTGATATACATAAAACTTCATTCTATGGCGGCGGGCGACCGGCCGTAATTAAAATCTCAATTGATTATCTGAATTGCTCAGCAAAGCGGACGTCATTCTCAAACATCTGGCGTATGTCATCTATGTTATACATAAGCGCAGCCATCCGCTCGAGGCCGAAACCGAATGCGAACCCTGAATATACTTTCGGATCTATGTTGCAGGCACGAAGTACATTGGGATGAACCATTCCGGAACCTCCGAGTTCGATCCACCCGGAGCCTTTACAAGGTCTGCAACGTTCGTTTCCGCTTTGCCCTGAACCATGACATATAAAGCAGGAGAAATCGAATTCGGCACTGGGTTCGGTAAATGGAAAATAGGACGGACGGAATCTGGTGACGGTTTCGGGACCGAATAATCGCCGAAGCCATTCCGTTACCGTTCCTTTTAGATGCGCCATTGTAATTCCGCGGTCCACGCAAAGACCTTCTACCTGATGAAACATAGGGACGTGAGTCATATCAGGCGTATCGCGGCGGAAAACCTTGCCCGGTGCGATAATTTTGATAGGCACGCCGTGGCGTTCCATTGCACGGATTTGAACTGTTGAAGTTTGTGACCGCAAAGCGAGCCCGTCCGTTGTGTAAAAAGTGTCCTGAGATTCACGGGCGGGATGACCTTCCGGGATATTCAATGCGTCAAAATTATAATAGTCAGTTTCGATTTCGCGGTCATCTTCGATTGCATAACCCATTGAGACGAAAATATCTTCAATCCGTTGGCGCAAAAGCGTGATCGGATGAAGGCTTCCGCGAAGGTGACGTCTGCCGGGTAAAGTTACGTCAATGCGTTCGCGTTCGACACGTAAATTTTCCAGACGGGAAGCAAATGCTTTTTGAAGCCTTGTCAAGGTTTCATCAATCTGACGTTCGGCATCCTGCACCATTTTGCCAAAGCCTGCCCGCTGCTCCTGCGGGACGCGACCTATCATTTTCTTTAATTCAGCGAGCCGCGAGCGCTTCCCTGTATGGCGGACTTTCATGTCCTGTGCGAGTTTGAGAGCGCTTTCCGCCACTTCCCAATCCGCAGTCTCGGCTTCAATTGCAGTCAGAGTATTAACCTCAGCGGTAAATTCGTTTAACACTTCGGAAATCGAGTCGTTTGTATCAGACATAAATAATTAAGAATAAACGAGAAGTGCCGCCGGAGGAAAGCCGGCGGTTTAAATTTTAT
>FUFK010070283.1_pt1 | contig 10118 bp, 7 predicted proteins | sample 1021851 | NCBI WGS metagenome assembly FUFK01 (sample SAMEA51879418, study PRJEB19060) | metagenome | reverse complement strand
AACGGTCATTTCTGGAGCTGTTATTCCAAGAAGTTGTGCTTTATCCAACATTATTTCTTCTGGTGGTGTATTTACTCCATTTGCATGAAAATTCCTAAATGCATCTGATTTAGGTTCAAGCACTTCAAAGGATTCAATATCTGTTTGTTCTTGTGAAGCATCACCTCTTCCTGGTGTAAATGGCACCTCAACTCCTGAAGCCATTTCGATTGCTAAATTACCCGCCAACACAATTACNTCAGCAANTGAAGCTCCTGTTTCATTTGCAATATTTTCATATATTTCAAGAATTTTGCTTAGTTGTGAAGGATTATTTGCTTCCCAATCTTTTTGGGGAGCAAGTCTAATTCTTGCACCATTNGCNCCACCACGCATNTCTGAACCTCTNAAAGTAGATGCGCTAGCCCANGCAGTTTCTACCATNTCTTGNATAGATAATCCTGCATCAGNAATCATNNTTTTAACTTTTTCTATNTCATAGTCAGAGTTNCCACTAGGAACTGGATCTTGCCAAATTAACTCTTCTTCAGGCACTTCTGGACCCATATATCTTGACTTAGGTCCCATATCTCTGTGCAGGAGCTTAAACCAAGCTCTAGCAAATGCATCAGCAAATTCGTCAGGATTCTCATGAAACCTTTTTGATATTTTGTTATAACTTGGATCAACTTTGAGCGCCATATCAGCAGTTGTCATCATAGTTGGAACTTTTTTTGATGCATCTTCTGCATCTGGAGCCATATCCTCTTCTGTTTGACCAACGGCATGCCAAATGTGAGCTCCTGCTGGACTTTTTGTAAGTTCCCATTCATAACCAAATAACAAATCAAAATAGCCGTTATCCCATTGAGTAGGATTGGCTGTCCATGCTCCCTCAATGCCACTAGTGATTGTGTCACTGCCAACGCCAGATCCATATGTACTAGTCCATCCAAAACCCATTTCTTCAAGAGGAGCACCTTCTGGTTCTGATTGAACATGATCTTCTGCACCAGCTCCATGAGCTTTACCAAAAGTATGACCGCCTGCTACTAGAGCAACAGTTTCTTCATCATTCATAGCCATTCGACCAAAAGTTTCTCGAATATCATGCGCACTTGCTAGAGGATCAGGATTACCATCAGGACCTTGAGGATTTACATATATTAACCCCATCTGAACGGCCGCAAGAGGATTATCTAGTTCTCTTTCGCCTTTATATCTCTTATTTTCAAGCCATTCAGACTCAACTCCCCAGTGAATATCTTCTTCTGGCCCCCAAATATCTGGTCTGCCTCCACTATATCCAAAGGTGGTTCCACCCATTGATTCAATTGCAACATTGCCAGCAAGAATTAGTAAATCTGCCCAGCTTATTTGCTTTCCATACTTTTGCTTTATTGGCCAAAGCAATCTTCTTGCTTTATCAAGATTACCGTTATCAGGCCAACTATTTAATGGAGCAAATCTTTGTGCACCTGTTCCACCTCCACCTCTGCCATCAGTGTTTCTGTATGTTCCAGCCGCATGCCAAGTCATTCTTATGAAAAATGGACCATAATGGCCATAATCTGCAGGCCACCATTCTTGTGAATCTGTCATTAGCTCATTAAGATCTTTTTTTAACGCATCATAATCAATCTTAGAAAATTCTTTTCTGTAATCATAGTCATCGTCCATTGGATTAGACTTACTATCATGCTGATGCAGGATATTTAAATTTAATTGATTAGGCCACCAATCTTTGTTGGATGTACCTGTTGAGCTATGAGTTGTCATTGCTCCATGCATTACAGGGCATTTGCCCTCAACTTTATCAGTCATATTTGACTCTCCTTAATAATGTGCAATAAAAAANTGATATTTTATATAAATATACACCTAATAAAATTAAAAAAAAAGTACTAAAAATTGATATTAAATGGTGGAGCTACGCGGGATCGAACCGCGGACCCCCTGCTTGCAAAGCAGGTGCTCTCCCAGCTGAGCTATAGCCCCACATTAAGTTGAGATATTGTACTGTAATGAAAGTATTTTTGTAGAGTTAATCTATATTCTTTTTGTTGTTAACTGGTGCAAGTTTATTTTCTTGATATCCAGCAGGTGCAGGACTTTTATCACTCTTACCAGAAAAAGCTTTTGTTTTTGATTTATATTTATTGAATACTTCAAATAGCAAATAAAACCAGAAACCATTAATCAAAGGCTCAATAATTGCATCGATTGCCGCTAAATTTAAAGGCGCCCCTGTCAATAATCTATTGCATGTCATTGCTATTAGAATATGACCAAGTGTATAAATGATTGCAAGATANATACCGAGNTTTGCATTAGAAATAAACGTGATAGTTTTCTTGCTGATTTGTTTTTCAACAAAGNTTTTTAAATAAACAAGAAGAAAGTAAAACCAAAAACCATTTATTATTGGCTCAATAAATGCATCTGCTGCAGCCATATCTAAGGTTGCGCCTGTAATTATTCTATTGCAGGTCATTGCAATAAGAATGTGGCCAATTGTATATATGACAGCAAGTATTAAACTGTCATATTTAATTACTTGNGTATCGTCATATTGTAAAAATTTNCGCATAAATGCATTTTACTTATTTTAAAAAAAAGGGGCAATTAAATTGCCCCTTTGATTTTAGGGGCATGTAGTGCACCCCTCTCCCAAAAATCTACCTAAAATTTTCTAGTTAGTGATAAACGAACATTCATAGGCTCACCAACTGATGCTTGATGAGTACTATGTGAATGTGGGAAATATAACTCGTCTGTTAAATTTTCAGCATTCAAACGCACTGTCAAGTCATCCGATACATCATAGTAAACACTGAAGTCTACTCTTGTGTAAGAAGGAAGAACTAGTGAAGGTTTATTGTTACTAATGTTTGATTCTCCAACTTTCATGACTCCAAGCCCCCATCCAAGTTGGTCACTCACTTGGTAAGTTGCCCACAATGTAAGAGTGCTATCAGGAATTTCTCTTGGTTGTCCACCAGAACTAGTTTTACCATCCATNTCTGTATAACCAANAACAACATTCATGTTGTCNTTNACTTTTCCTTTNAGCTCAAGCTCAATNCCATCAACTTGCAAGCCTACAATCTCAGCACTTTCACCAGTATCATCTCTTGTCGCGATAGTNTGCTCACTATCAAAGTATGCAGCAGTAAAGCTTAAGTCATCAGAGATTGCCCACTTCACTCCCACCTCACTACTTTCGTATACATCTGGATCTAAAGCAGCTGCTGATGCAGTCAATTTTTTGTATTGTTCGCCAGATCTTGGTAAGAAACTCTCACTGTAGCTATAGTACCAAGAGATATTATCCTGTGGTTTAAAGATTACGCCAGCTCTTGGAGAAAATTTTGTATCTTTTCTTGCTGCTGCTGACCCTGCTTTAACATCTGTTACTGTGATATCAAATGAATCATGACGTCCACCAATCATCAATTTTAGTTTGTCTGATACATCGATCTGATCTTGAATGTATAAAGAGGTTACATCAATATCTGACTTTGTCTTACTTTTTAAATCTGCTGTATAGTCATTGCTTGTAGCAACACCTGCAGAATTTACTGAAAAATCCATTGGTCTAGTAATATTGAAAACTTCATTATCATCACTAGTTGTAGACCAAAAAGTGTTGTACCTGAAGTTTTCATTTGTGGTATCTATAAGTTCAACACCTACTAACAAGGTATGATTTCCAACCTCGTTCACAATATTTCCAGAAATTATTGTATTTTCACGTTCAGTTGGATCTAAATATCCATCCATTGTTACAACAGTGGCACCAGCAGTGTAGCCAGATGCATAATAATTTTTGTACATTTTTTCGAAGTCACTTGATACTATTGATAAGTTTCCTTTTCTTGTATCGGAAAAAACCTTACTTAAAGTTGCTCTTAGAATATTAGCTTTAAGTGTTGTTAAGTTATCATCTCCACCAAAAGTGATCTTTTCAAATCTTTCAACAGGCTCACCGTTTTCAGTAGGAACACCTCTGTCAATATATCTTTCATGATCAGCATGCTCGTATGATAAATCTAAAGTAGTGCTTTCATTCATTTTGATTTTAATCGTTGGATTAAACCCTAATCTAGTTCCATCATAATGATCTCTGTGATTCTCTAAAGAATCGCTATGTAACATTACTCTTACCGCGCTATCACCGCTTGTTCCTGTATTGAAGTCAACAGCAATATCATTTGCTCCAAAGCTATCAAGGCCAAAATCAACAGATCCAAATGTTTCACCCAATGTTGCCTTCTTGGAAACTCTATTGATTATTCCACCTGTTCCACCTCTTCCAAATAAAAGAGCATTTGGGCCTCTTAGAATCTCAACTTGCTCTACGTTATATAGTGAACGATAGTATTGAACATCATCTCTATTTCCATCTTGAAAAAAGTCAGCTGTAGATCTTACACCTCTAAATACAACAGCATCACGGTGACCCTCACCTTGAGATGTATTTACACCNGGTGTGTATCTAANNATATCNCCTATNTCNCTAAANCCTTGNTTNCGAATGTCATCGTCTGTAACGATAGATACTGTTTGTGGAACATCTAAAATTGGAACTGGAGTTTTAAGTGCTGTTACTTGATCGGTTTGGAGAACATTGCCCTTTACAACAACTTCTTCAACTTCCTCATCTTGAGCACTTATAAAAAAAGATGAAATTAATAAAACTCCAATCATAAATATTGGAGATATATCATCAAAAAACCTATTAATTATTTTATTCATATTTANCCTNATAAATTNAAGTGAAAGCTACTTTTTTTCGCCTAAAGATTTTTGATTACTAAAACCAATAAAACTGCACACTTTTAGGGGAATGACCAATAAAGTAGCTTTCATGAATGAGAATGATAATGATTCTCATTTAGATTTGCAATAACTTTTTCAAAAATAATGAAAATAATTTCATCAATAGAATGAAGTAATCTTTATAAAATGCTTTCTAATTACTTATTGTTGCCTTTTATTGCAAAAAACAATCCGAGTATCAATAAGAATATTTGCTCACTCATGAAGAGCTTTTTTGTAATGAGCCAGTCAGAATGGGCAATTAAAATTGCACCAATCATTATAATTACAACTGCACCACCAGATAATCTTGTAATCAGATTACCAACATGACCACTTACTAATCCACCTAATATTATTCCAGCACCAGCTGCTACCTCTCCTACTGCTACCATACTTGTAACTATCTCCGGATACATGTATCCCATACTTTCAAACCATGTAACCATTCTCTCAGGCGGTAAAGGAAACTTACCAATNCCNTGAAGAATGAATGATGTACCAAGACCAAGTCTTAATAACCAAGGTGTAATTGGCATNAAAGGTTTTGCAATAGACTCAAGTATATTATCTAGATTTTTCATATTAAGTATTATTAAGTATTTGTATTCTCAAAAAGTATATCCTTATCATCGCAAACTTCAAAACCTTTGAGATTAATAAATTTATCTAATTCATCGTTGCCAATCGTTATATTGGCAAACATTGTTCCATTAGNTGAAACCGCTTCTTCTTTAACACACCCAAGATCAAATAAAAGAGACCTTATATTTCCCTTGCTATTTTCTATCGAAACCCAGCCTTGAAAAACTCCCTTAAATAAAACCTCGTTTATTGAGGTTCTCAACTCTTCGTACTCATTTTGATTTTCTGCAGATATAAATACCTGNCTATGATTTCTTTTTTTAAGTGAATCTAGTTTTTTGCAACACACTAAATCACATTTATTATTCACGACAATTTGAGGGATTGATGTTAGAGATAAATCATCAAGGATTTTATTTACTTCACTGAATTTTACTTTGTAATCTGGATCAGAAACATCTAAAACATGAAGAAGAAGATCAGCTGATTTAAGCTCATCGAGTGTTGCTTTGAAAGATTCAATAAGTTGTGTAGGAAGATCAGATATAAATCCGACAGTATCGGAAAATAGAATTGGTCCGTGTTGAGGATTTACATTTTTTCTAGTTACAGAATCAAGAGTTGCAAATAGTTTATCCTCAGCAAATTGATTACTTTCTGTAAGTTTATTAAAAAGAGTGGTTTTTCCTGCATTAGTATAGCCAACTAATGCTACTAGTTTATTTCTACTTTTTTTTCTTGAATACCTGTTTAATTCTTTTTGCTTATGGGCTTTATCTAGTCTTGCATTTAATCTTTTGATTCTTTTACCAATTAAACGCCTATCTGTTTCAAGCTGAGTTTCACCAGGACCTCTAAGTCCAATACCTCCCTTTTGTCTTTCAAGGTGAGTCCATCCACGGATTAATCTTGTTGATAGGTGTTTTAATTGAGCTAGCTCAACCTGAAGCTTACCTATATGTGATGAAGCTCTTGTAGCAAAAATATCTAAGATTAATTCAGTCTTATCGATTACTCTTTTATTGAAAAATTTTTCTAAGTTTCGAGTTTGTGATGCTGTTAATTGATGATTTACTATTATTAACTCAACATCATAATGTGAGAGTTTATTTTTAATTTTTTCAAGATGTCCTTCTGAAATAAAATTATTTGCTACTGGAATTTTCTGTTTAAACTTTAAAGAATCCAAAATCTTGACTCCAGACGAGTCAACAAGACTTAGAAATTCGGAAAAGCCATTTTCAAGTTGTTCAGACTTTTGTAAAGAATCTACATCAATAAATACTAGAAGCGATTTTTGAATCAAATTTTGATCAATATTAATCAGCGTAATCTAGTCCTTTTTCTTTTTGTACTTCTCTTTTATTAGGATTAACAGATTCCCTGAATGGCACTTCAACCACCTCTGCTTCTACAGGAACTCCTGATTCCTCACTGTACTCATCAGGCAGTCTTACCTGAAGTTTTGTCCCAACTTCGGAAAGGGTCCAAGGAACCCAAGCAAGTGCGATATTAGTCTCTAATTCTGGAGACCACCATGGAGATGTAATATATCCAACATCCTTACCATCCGAGTCAGCTATCAACCAAAAGTCTGGCGCATAATCTGTTATTTCTTTGCCGCCAAGTGTAATTCCGACCATTTTCATTTTAAATGGAAAATTTCCAGAATCTATAACATCTCGTTGNCGCTCAAGCTCCTCTTTTCCAATGTAGTCAGCTTTTTTATTTCTTGGAACCTGATATGCAAGATTAACCTGAAAAGGCGATGTTTCATGATCTAAATCTTGGCCCCATGACAAAATTCCTGCTGCAATTCTTCTGTGATGAGCTGGAGCAATAACCATAAGACCAAATTCCTCTCCAGCCTCAAGAACTCCNTTCCATACTTTTTCAGCATTTTCATGAGCATCAATAACATATATCTCATAGCCTTTTTCACCAGTAAATCCTGTTTGACTGATAACGGTATCTGCACCACCAATTTTTGNTTTCATTAATCCGTAATATGGAATATCCCTTAGCTCCTCACCGGCAAGCTTTGCCATTAAATCCTCAGATAAAGGGCCTTGAATTTGTAATGGGCACACATCAATCTCATCAATAATGACGTCAAAGTTTTTTGCAACATTTACTCCTTGAAGCCAAAGCAATAAATCACTATCTGATATTGAAAACCAAAACTCATCTTCAGATAATCTCAATAAAACTGGATCATTTAGAATTCCACCCTTATCGTTACATAAAATTGCGTATTTACCGTGCATTGGCTCTATTTTTGTTGCATCTCTGGTAATAACAAAGTCTGTAAAGGCTTCAGCATCTGGTCCCTTCACTCTTATTTGCCTTTCAACAGCAACATTCCACATTGTTACTCTATTAACAAGCGCATCGTACTCAACCATTGCTCCACCATCTTCAGGTTTTACATAGCCTCTAGGATGATAGATACGATTATAGATAGTTGCCCTCCAACAGCCTGCCTCATGTGATAAATGCCAAAATGGAGATTTTCTTACACGGGTAGAGATTAAAAGCTCTGTTGGTGTTCTTCCACTCTGCCGCAGATTGTATGGGACTACGCGATCACTCTGATCAACGCTTGGATGGTTTGGATGTGTCATATTACCCCTCCGTAAATTAATGACAATTAAAAACTATGACTCGATTAAACGACATTTTTTTGACTTTGTAAATCGTTTTTTTTTAGTAAAAAAAAGCAAAATTAATGTGACAAATTTACTGAGTATTTGTATTAAAAAAATCATTATAAATGAATGATTTATATTTAATTTAAGCATACGAATATGGGCCTTTATTTTCTTTTTTTCATAAGATATAGCCTACATTTTTAAAAAATAATAAAATACAACTATGCAAAAAATATATCCAATTTTAATTGTCCTTTTATTTACTATGTCTACTGGCATTGTTNATGCNAACGACCAAGATAGTAGCAATCAACAAATGCTTTTAGTCCATAAGACACCTACTTGTGGTTGCTGTAAAAAATGGATGGAGCACCTTAAAGAAAATGGCATTACGACATATGCGCAAGATCATGAAAGTATGGAAGAAATTAAACAAATGTATGATATAAAACCAAAATATAGATCATGTCACACCGGTGTATCAACTGATGGCTATATTTTTGAAGGTCATATACCTAGTAAATATATTAATCAATTTCTTTCTGAAGATCATCCAAATGCTATTGGTCTTTCTGTTCCAGGAATGCCACTAGGATCGCCTGGAATGGAAGTTAAGAATCGTTTTATGCCATACGAAGTTCTTATTCTTTTTAAAGACGGAACTAGTGAGGTATATGCTTCAGTCACAAACTAATATTCTTAAATAAGAAAAGTTCATCGATTTGCTAAAACTAAATAGTCTTTTGGTGTTGACACATATGATATTTTAATAAGGTAACACTTTTAGGAATATTATAATGAATACTATCGTCTCCAGTAGACTTCCAGTCACTGTATTATCAGGATTTTTAGGGGCTGGTAAAACCACAGTCCTCAGTCATATATTAAATAATCGTGAAAATAAAAAAGTCGCTGTTATTGTGAATGATATGAGCGAAATAAATATTGATGCATCATTAGTTGAAAATGAAGTTTCTTTAAATCACAGCGAAGAAAAACTTGTTGAAATGAGTAACGGTTGTATATGTTGTACTTTAAGAGAAGACTTATTAATTGAAATAAATAAGTTAGCTGAAGAAAAAAAATTTGATTATCTTGTTATTGAATCTACTGGTATATCTGAACCTTTACCAGTTGCTGAAACATTTACATTTGAAGATGAGAATGGTGTCTCTCTTTCAGATGCTGCAAATTTGGACACTATGGTAACTGTCGTAGACGCAGTTAATTTTATTAAAGATTATGAAGAAGCAAAATATCTGCAAGAAACAGGAGAATCTCTAGGAGAAGATGACGAAAGAAGTGTTGCAGATTTACTTGTAGATCAAATAGAGTTCGCTGATGTGATTCTAATAAGTAAAACTGATCTAGTAGAAGATAAAGATATTGATAAATTAAAAGCAATTATAAAAACCCTCAATACTCAAGCTGAAATCATTCCAATAAAAGAAGGCAATGTTGAAATTGATAAAGTGTTAAATACAGGTTTATTTGATTTTGCTAAAGCTAAAGAAGCGCCAGGCTGGCTAAAAGAAATGAGAGGTGAACATATTCCAGAGACTGAAGAATATGGAATTAGCAGTTTTACTTACACTGCTCGAAGACCCTTTCTTCCAGAAAAATTTTATAACTTCCTTCACAGCACTGAAAAGTATGGAAAGCTGATAAGATCAAAAGGTTTCTTTTGGCTTGGATCGCGTCTCGAATACGCTGGACAGTGGAGTCAGGCAGGAGGCATTGCCAGATACGGTTTTGCAGGAATGTTTTGGAGATCTGTACCAAAACAAGATTGGCCTACAGATGAACAGACACTTGCATCTATAAAAGCGAACTGGGTAGAGCCTTTTGGTGACATGAGACAAGAACTAGTTTTTATTGGTCAGGGTCTTAATGAGTCAGCAATCAAGAAAGCACTTGATGAATGCCTTGTCTCAGAAGACGATATGCTAAAAGGTGAAGAATTTTGGACTAATCTTGATGATCCATTTCCCCCATGGCAAGAAGTTCAATAATGGTGGGCCCGGGAGGACTCGAACCTCCGACCAATGGATTATGAGTCCACTGCTCTAACCAACTGAGCTA
>FUFK010070960.1_pt1 | contig 10121 bp, 9 predicted proteins | sample 1021851 | NCBI WGS metagenome assembly FUFK01 (sample SAMEA51879418, study PRJEB19060) | metagenome | reverse complement strand
AAATGGTAATGACCTGCATATTTTTTATTTTCATAAGAATGAAAATGGGTATGTTCTCCAGACTCTCTTAAATTAAGTTTTCCACCAGTTGGATCTCCGGTCCACAAAACAGAGTAACATTGNAATTCAGGACCAACTGGTTCATAAAATTGTAGGAAGTCTTTAGTACATTTCATTAAATTTGAATCATAATAATCGTGTTTGATATCTTCATAATCGGGTTGTACGTGTGATCGTATTTTTCCATTTAAAATTCTAAAAACACCAGCAAGAGCTATGTGATTGTTATTAGAAATATCTAAATTTTCTGACAATGCTTGTCTTATTGACTGAGGTAAAGATCCTTGTTTTCCAATTCTTTTTTTAATATTAATTCTTATTACCCTTCCTTCTTTTCCATCGCTATAGTAGATGTTGCCAAGTCCCCCATGTTTTTTTGCTTTATAATCTTTAACTATACATTCTTTATTTTTTCCAACCATTGCAATGATAGATTTAGACTCTTCAGTAATTAAATTCTCATTTATAATTAATTCTCCACAATGCCCTTCCAAACATGACATAGCACCAGAGCCTGCTCCAAGAGCATAGGATTTTGAAGAATTTATTCTTTTTGAAATCTCTTGATAATCAAATTCAGTACCGATGTAATTTTTATCATGCATATAAGGCTCTCCTCCTACATCGATTATTTTTTGATTGCCGCTAATACCTTCAGAAGGGCAATCCCAATGTCTAAGATTTGGACACTCAACTACATCTACTTCAACATCTTTGTAATTATTAGCAAGTCCAATTCTTAATGCATTTGCAATATCTATTAAATCAAAAGTTTTAAAAATTCCTTTCTCTATATTTAATTTCATGATTTAATAATATTGCATTATATATTGCAAAATGTCTATAGATAATATATATAATATCTATACATAATATATTTAAAATAAAATGGTAAATAAAGATTTAAAAGTTGCTGTTCTTGGTGCAGGTGCAATGGGATGTTTGTTTGGAGGTTTGCTTGCAGAAAAAGGATTAGATGTAACTCTGATTGATGTTTGGAAAGAACATGTAGAAACCTTAAATAAAAAAGGCCTTAAGATGGATGGTCATGGTGGCGATAGATTTATAAAAGTACCAGCAACATCAGATCCATCTACAATTGGAAAAGTAGATGCTGTAATAGTAATGTGTAAAGCAACAGCTCTAGAACCTGCTTTAAAAAGTATTAAAAACATTATTGGAGATAAAACAGTTTTTATGTCTTTTCAAAATGGAATTGGGCATGAAGCAATAATTAAAAGTATTGTTGGCGATGAAAAAGTAATTGGGGGAACAACAACTCAAGCATCAAATATCTTAGGCCCTGGTCATATTATGAATCATGCAGCTCTACCTTCGTGGATTGGAGAATATGATGGTGGAATAACANATAGAATAACAGAAATTGCAGATACATTTACTGCACATAATTTAGAAATGATTGCAGCTGAGGATGTAAAAAAAAGAAAATGGATGAAACTTTTTGCTTTAACCGCAATAGGGCCACTTTCAGCTATTTTTGATCTACATCATACTGATCTTTACATAAATAATAATGCCAACGACGTATCTAGAAATTTAGGTAAAGAAATTATTTTAGAAACAAGNGAAGTTGCTTTNGCAGATGGNGTTAATGTTTCTGAAGATGAGTGTTTATTTATGTTTAATAAAATTGTTGATTCAAAACAAACAAATAAGTCCTCAATGGCTTTTGATGTACTTTACAAAAGAAAAACTGAAATTGATTTCATAAGTGGAGCTGTATCTAAAATAGGAAAAAAACATGGAATAGCTACACCATTAAATGATCTTATGTACAAAATGATTAAAGTAAAAGAGGGTATGTACAGCTAAATGCTGAAAATTAACAAACTAAAGAAGATTAAATCAAACTTTCCCATTATTGTAGGAGAAAAAATTATCAGTAAAAAAATATGTAATTATTTGATTGACGAGATTAGTAAATCAAAAAATTTTGACGATATGATTATGGGAGGTAGGAGTAGAATTAATAAAGGATCAAAAAATTTCAACAAATATATTTCAAGTTCTAAAATCTCAAAAAAACTTTTTTCAATTTTTAATTCACAATCATTTTATAATAAAATTGATAAAAAATTTAAAACTGAGTTTGAAAATAATACATGGCAAAGTTTATTCAAACCCAAAACATTCAATAAAAAAAAATATACCTTGAAAAGAAAAGTAAATTCAATTGAACTCAAAAAGTTATTGGGAAGTAATTATAAGAGTCCAATATTAAATTTAGATATAGATTTTTCAGTATCTAAAGGAGGGTATAGATTAAGACCGCATAGAGATGATATAAATAGAATATATAATTTTTTGATCTATTTAACTGATATACCAAAAAAAAATGGAGGTTCTCTTACACTTTATAAAAAAAAAGCAAACAAGAATTTAAGAAAAAAATTTAGAAGATTTCCAAAAATTAATGAACTTAGTAAAGTAAAGGAGTTTACCCCAAAAAAAGGAAGTGTTATTTTCTTTAAATCTACTCCTAATTCTTATCATGGAGTAACACGATTTAAGGAAAAAAACTGTCCAAAAAGATTTTTTATTTATGGAAGCTATGCATTTGATAAACCTGTTATATGGAAATATAAAAATTTTGAATATCACCCTTATATAGTTGCGACTAAAAAAAGAATGCTCACATCTTTTCATGATTCAAATTATCTGCTAAAATCTTTTGGACATGCAAGTTAGTAGCAGATTAAAAAAAATTTTAGATAGAGATGGATACCTTAGGGTAAAAAATATTCTTAATTTCAATAAAGATTTAAAACCTATTTTAAACGATATGGAATATGTAATGGACAATCTAGTTAATAAGTTTGCNCCNAGNCATATGANAGAAAANGTTTTTAAATATNANTTTAAAANAAAATATACCTATATNTCAAAATTAAATATTNATGATCTTGACCAANATTTTAATACCAGNCTACCNAGAGATNATGTNAAAAAAGATAGTGATTACTTTGCATCNCAATCTTTATGGAANTTAATAAANCATAANAAAATTTTAGATNTNGTNGAANAATTANTAGGATCTGANATNCTTTCTAANCCTGTTCANAATACAAGAATTAAACAACCNGAAAGTAAANTGCCTANACACTCTGTTCATGATGGNCTTTCAGGNAGAACTCCTTGGCACCAAGACGCAGCAGTATTATCATCTGTTGGACAAAGATTGACAGATATGGTGACCGTTTGGATACCATTTACAAAAACTACCAAAAATAACGGATGCATGATTACCGTTAAAGAAATAAACAAACTGGGTTTATTAAATCATGTGTCTGGATATAAAGGTCAGGTCGAGATNAAAGGTAGTAAATTACTTGATAAATTTAAGCCAATTTTTCTGGAAGCAAATGTGGGTGATATAATNATTTTACACAAACANTCNATNCATTGTTCNTTNCCTAATAGATCTNANGATTTTAGAATNAGNGCTGANTTAAGATATAANAGAGCTGGNACTCCNTCNGGTAGAAAACCTNTNCCAAATTTTTANGTNAGAAGNANANANAAAAAAAATATTACTATNCANAANTANAAGCAATGGATNNCTTTATGGGANAANGCNAANAATAAATGTATTCCAAGAAAGTATGCATTTAAATATCCACTTCCAACATTTAAAAATAGCAAAAGAGATCTAGCTAGATTAGTATAATTTCTTTTTTAAATTATGAAAAAAATTCTTATTGTCCAACCNATTCATGAAAAAGGTATGGAATTATTAAAAAGTAATAGNAACTATACTTACGAGGTAGTTGAGGATTTAAGCGTTGAAAACGTTAAACAAAAAATTATAGATGCTGATGCAGTGTCTTTAAGAACATCAATTTTGCCTGCAGAAGCAATTGAAAATGCAAAAAAACTTAAAATAATTTCTAGACATGGAGTTGGTTACGACAATATTGATTTAGATAGCTGTAAAAAAAGAAATATCGATGTAGCGATAACTGCAACAGCAAACGCTGTAGCGGTTGCAGAACATGTTCTTTTCATGCTTTTAAGTATATCAAAAAGAAAAAATATGTACGATCAATCAGTCAAAAGTGGAAAATTTACTGAGAGAAATAAACTGCCAAAAACAATAGAGATTTGGAACAAAAATATTCTTATAGCTGGTTTTGGAAGAATTGGAAAAGCATTGATTAAAAGATGTTTAGGATTTGAAATGAATGTTTTTGTTTATGATCCATTTGTAGATGCAGAAACAATAAGCAAAATGGGTGGAAAAAAAGTTGAAGATTTATCAGAAACTATAAAAGATATGGATGCTGTGTCACTCCATATACCTTTAACTGATCAAACTAAAAATATCATAAATTATGAACTTCTTAAAACTATGAAAAAAAATTGCATCATCATAAATGCTGCAAGAGGTGGAATTATAAATGAGAAAGACTTAGATAGAGCATTAAAGGAGAACCTAATTTTTGGAGCAGGTATCGATGTATTTGAAGTAGAGCCTCCAGAAGCTGACAATCCATTATTAAANAATGAAAAAGTTTTCCTTAGCCCTCATGCAGCAGCGTTTACTGAAGAGTGCATGACTAGAATGGCAATAGAAACTATACAAAATATTTTCGATTTTTTTGATGGCAAACTTGAAGATAGTAAAAAAGTAAAATTATAGTTTATCAATCTCTAAATTTGATTTCTTTAAAGTATCTGTAATATATTTATAACCCATAATTGCATACTCAAGAGGATTTGCTTTTTTTGGATCTTGCTCAGCCTCCACTACCAGCCAACCCTGGTAATTATTTTTTTTCAAAATATCAAACAGAGGTTTATAGTCGATACACCCATCGCCAGGCACAGTAAAAGCACCTTCTAAAAAAGCATCTCTAAAACTTAAATCTTCAGAAAGGGCTTTTTTTAATACGTCTTCTCTAATATCTTTGCAGTGAATATGGATTACTCTTTCTTTAAATTTATTGATTATATTAATAGAATTTCCCCGAGCAAATAGCATATGACCAGTATCTAAAGTTAATTTTACACTGTCACCTGTATTTTCTAACAACCTAATAGTTTCTTCCTCCGTTTCTATTACTGTGCCCATATGATGGTGGTAAGCTAATGGCATACCTTCATCTTCAAGATATCTTGCAAGTTCAGATATTTTTACACAATAATCTTTCCATTCATCATTGGACATTTTTGGTCTACTAGATAGTTTTTTTTTTGGATTGCCTTGTATTGATTCAAAAACTTCAGCAAATACAATACATGGAGCCTCACAGTCTTTAAATAATTGAAGTTGGTTTTGAATTAATTTTTTTTCTTCTTCAACAGAATTTTTTCTAAGATTCCCACTATACCATCCAGAACATAATTTTAAATTATACTTTTCTAGTTTTGGTAATAATTCCTTGGATGTTTTTGGAAATTTTCCACCTGACTCTATACCTATATATCCAGCCTGACTTGCCTCTGATAAACATTGTTCAAGAGGAGTGTCTCCACCTAGTTCAGGCATGTCATCATTGCTCCACGCTATTGGTGCTATCCCTAATTTTACTGACATATTTTTTATATTTGCTAAGATATTTGATCATGAGATTAATTAAAGGCAAAAAAATTAAATTAGGCATTGTTGGCGGTGGTCCAAAATCATGGATAGGACATGTCCATAGAATTTCCTCAAGATTTGATGACGAATATGAAATTGTCTCAGGAGTTTTTTCAAGAAATTCAAATATTTCAAAGACTTTTGGCAAAAAAATAGGAATTGATAAAGACAGATGTTACTCAAATTATCAAGAAATGGCTGATAAAGAGGCACTAAGATTTGATGGTATTGAGGTCGTGGCGATTATGACTCCTCCTTCAAGTCACCAAGTTATTGCAGAAAAATTTATAGACAAAAATATTCATATAATATCTGACAAGCCATTTACAGGTGATCTATCACAAGCAAAAAAACTTTTTAAAAAAATTAAATCAAATAAAAATATAAAGTATGCTTTAACTCATAATTATTCAGCATATCCGATGGTTAGAGAAGCAAAGGTATTAGTTGAAAAAGGGAAAATAGGAAAAGTTGAATATGTTAATGTAGAGTATGTTCAAGACTGGACTGATGGAAAAATAGTTAACAAAAAAAATGCAAAAAAAATATTAAAATGGAAAATAAATAAAAAAATAGTTGGGACCTCGGCGGTTTTAAATGANATTGGATCTCACGCTTATCACATAGCATGCTATGTTTCTGGATTAAAAGGTAGAAATGTATTTGCTGATATCAAACAAGTTTCAAAAACTGTTAAAATGGATAACAATGCTCAAGTAATGATCAACTTTAATAACAATGCAAAAGGCTTACTTTGGACAAGTGTTATGGCAAGAGGCGGTGTTTATGGTTTAAGATTTAGGATTTTTGGCACAAAAGGCAGCATAGAATGGGTTCAAAATGATCCAGGTTATCTTAAATTTAATCCATTAAAAGGTGCTGTAAAATTTTTAGAAAGAGGTTTTTTTAATGCAGAATTATCTAAAAAATTTTCAAGAATTAAATTTGGACATCCAGAGGGTTATCTAGATGCTTTTGCAAACATTTACAAAGAATTTGCAGAATCATTAAGAACAAAAGCTAAAAAAAGGTGGTTTTTTCCAAATGAATATGAAGGGCTGGAAACCGCAAAGTTTATTGAAGCGTGTAAAATTTCAAATAAAAGAAAAGCGTGGACAAAAATAAAATAAAAGTTGCTTTGCTTGGTCTTGGCAGAATTGGCCAAATGCATGCAAAAAATTTAATNGAAAATAGGGAATTTAAATTAAAATATGTCTTTGACCTAAACAAAGATTTATTAAAAAAAATATCTAATAAATATAATGTCACTTCAATAAATAAGCCTGATCTAGCTTTCAATGATAAAGACATTGACTGTATATTTATTGCGTCAAGCACACCTACGCATTTAAAATTTATTGAGCAAGGTGTAAAACAAAATAAAATTATTTTTTGTGAAAAACCATTAGATCTGAATATAAAAAAAATTAATTCTTGTCTAAAAAGGATAAAAAAATTTAAACCAAGAGTGCAAATAGGCTTCAATAGGAGATATGACGTTGGACACCATTCATTAAAACAACATCTAAAACAAAAAATTGGACGATTAGAAAAAATTATAATTACTAGTCGGGATCCTTCTCCTCCTTCGCTTAAATATCTAAAAAGTTCAGGTGGGATATTTAAAGATATGATGATTCACGATTTTGATCTTGCAAGATANTATTTAGGAAAAGACGAATTCCAATCAATTTTTGCTATGGGNAGNAACTTATCNGATAAACGTTTTAATAAAATTAATGATTATGAATTGGCAACTACAATACTCAAATCCAAAAAAGGGGTNCAATGTATTATAACAAATTCAAGACATTGTAGTTTTGGATATGATCAAAGAGTAGAATTATTTGGAAATAAAGGAATGCTAGTTTCAGANAATAAAAGAAANGATGAAATAAATTATTTTTCAAAAAGCTCAACAAACAGTAAATCACCTCTTCTTCACTTCTTTATTGANAGATATTCNGAGGCTTTTAAACTNCAATTATTCGATCTAGCAAAATTTTGTAGAAAAAATATAAAACCTAGAGCAGTTTTTGAAGATGGAAGAAAATCAATTATATTGGCAGAGGGAGCAATGAANTCTATNAAGTCGAAAANGTTTGAAAAACTAATTTATTGAAATTTAAATTCCTTCTATTTTTTTGTCTCCTGATTTTTTGACAAANTATATTCCAAGTATAACAACAAATAATGAAATTAATATTTTTGAAGTAACNAATTCGTTAAGAAATAAATATCCAAGAATTACTCCAAATATTGGTATTAAATAAGCAACTTGGCTTTGAAAAACTAAACCGTTTCTTTTCAATATCATAAATCTCAACAACCATGCAATACCAGTTGGAAATACTCCAAGATATATTAAAGACAAAGTTGACTCTAATGATGGATTTAAATTCCAAGGTTGCTCTATAATTAAAGATATTGGACAAACAAATATTGTTCCCCAAATCAATATTGATGCAGTAACATTTTCGTTTTTTTTATGACTTATTTTTAAAGTTAATATTCCACCAATAACATAAAATGTTGAACCAACTAATATCATTAAAGCAGAAAATAAATTTTCATCATTAATTAATAGATTTTCAGAAAAAAGATAAACTATTCCTAAAAATCCTAAAATTATACCTAATATTTTTACTAAATTTATTTTTTCTTTATCTATAAACAAATGAGCTAAAATAGTTGCNCTNATAGGNGTNGTAGACATTAATATTGCTGCTAAATTACTTTGGACTTTTTGTACCCCGTAAGCAATTAAAAAAAATGGAATAACNAAATTNATNACNCCAATTGCAGCAAACCATTTCCAATCTTTTGAAAAGACTTCAATTTTAATTTTTTTATAAAAACANAACAATAANACTGGGATCATTCCAAAAAAAATNCTTAANAACGCNATNGTTATTGGACCATAAGAGTAAGTNGCAATTTTAATATTGAAAAANGCTGAAGCCCANATNAGTGANAACAAAACTAATATGAAATAATCAGATGTTTTNGGTGAAGTCATTCTACAATATCNTTNACTNNTCCATTNGTTAAATTAAGCAGTTCATCAAAANTTATTTTNAAAATACAGTTTGGATGTCCNGCNGCGGCATATAANTTTTTAAATCTATTTAAAGANTCATCNACAAGAATTTCTAATTTATTTTTATGACCCACAGGTGAAACTCCTCCTATAGTATAACCTGTTTGATCTTTAACCTCATCAGGAGATGCCATGCTCAAATCTTTGCTATTAAAAATTTTTTTTAATTTATTTAAAGAACATCTTTTATCGCCAGATACTAAACAAAGAAAAAAATTTTCTTCATTCCTAAACAATAAACTTTTAACAATTGAACCAACCTCAGTGTTTAATGAATTTGCAGCATCATTTGCTGTTCTTGCGGTTTGTTCTAATTCAATTACCTTTATTTCACTATTAAATTTTTTTAATGCCTCTTTTGCTCTTTTAACTGNTTCTTTATTAAGTNCTGTCATTAGTACAACTCTTGATTGATTGAAAAATTACGATTTTTAAGGTTAATATACATGTAAAAAAAGCATAAGTGATATCTATTTTATAGACATTATTTATCTTTTCTTAACTGATANGAGAACAAGAAAAATTTATAGGAGATAATATGAGCGCTAAGGANGTACTAAAATTAATTAAGTCTAAGAATATTGAGTTTGTGGATCTTAGATTTACAGACCCAAGGGGTAAACTTCAACATTTAACAATGGATACAACTATCGTAGATGAAGGAATGCTAAATGACGGTGTATTTTTTGATGGATCGTCAATTGCAGGATGGAAAGCAATTAATGAGTCTGACATGATATTAAAGCCTGATTTAAGTAGAAAAGTAATAGATCCTTATACATCTCATAATACNTTAATTTTATTTTGCGATATTTTAGATGCAGTTAAGAAAGATCCCTATGAAAGAGATCCAAGAGGAATTGCAAAAAAAGCTGAAGCTTATTTAAAGAAAACAGGTATAGGTGATACGGCTTACTTTGGTCCAGAGCCTGAGTTTTTTGTTTTTGATGATGTAAGAATTAAAAACGATATGAATGAAACAAGTTTTTCAATTGATAGCACAGAAGGTCCTTATAATTCTGGAAAATCTTATGATAATGGAAACATGGGTCATAGACCTGGAGTAAAAGGAGGATATTTTCCTGTNCCACCAGTNGATAGNGCNCAAGANATGAGAGGTGAATATCTTAAAGGANTAAGAGATGTTGGAATTACTGTAGAAAAACACCACCATGAAGTTGCTCCAAGNCANCATGAACTTGGAATGTTATTTGGAACTTTGGTTNATCAAGCAGACAACGTTCAACTNTANAAATATGTAGTTCAAATGGTTTCTCACTCTTTTGGTAAAACTGCAACTTTTATGCCTAAGCCNGTTAAAGGAGATAATGGTTCTGGAATGCATACTCACCAATCAAT
>FUFK010044999.1_pt1 | contig 10123 bp, 8 predicted proteins | sample 1021851 | NCBI WGS metagenome assembly FUFK01 (sample SAMEA51879418, study PRJEB19060) | metagenome | reverse complement strand
TTGTAGAAAAATCTGAACTTGAAAATATGACAAATAAAATTGTTAAAGAACTTCTAGGTGTATCTCCATTAGCTCAGAGAACAATAAAATCTGTTTTAAATGCGACACAAAATGCAACACTTCATACTTCTATAGATTTAGAGGGAGAAGCTTATGGAAGACTTAGAAGTTCAAATGATTTTAAAGAAGGGGTAAAAAGTTTTTCTGAAAAAAGACCACCCTCCTATAAAGGTAATTAAATTTTATGCTAAAAGACCAACCTATAGATTGTTTTATAGGTAATAACATCAGTAGAGTTGAAGATGATAAACTTCTTAATGGTAAGGGACAGTTTGGAAGTGATACCCCGTTTAAACCAGATGCTCTTCATTCGGTGGTATTAAGGTCAGAATATGCCTCAGCAAAAATTAAAAAAATAGATTTTTCAAGAGCAGAAAAACTTAAAGGTGTTTATAAAATTATAACTGGGAAGGATTTTAGTGAAATATCCAACCCACTTTTATCTGTTATTCGAACAGAATTTAAAACTTGGTGTTGTGCTATTGATGAAGTTCATTATGTAGGCGAACCAATAGCTATAATATTAGCAACCTCAAGGTACATCGGTGAAGATGCACTTCAGTTGATAGATGTGGAATATTCGGTTAATCAACCAGTAATTTCAATAAAAGATGCACTAAATACAACAACAAAATTTGTACATAAAAAATATTATAAGTCGAATGTAGTAAGTGATAGAAATTTTGAATATGGGGAACCAAATAAATTTTTTACTAAATCCTACAAAGTTGTCGAAATTGAAGTGGAATATCCAAGAAATAGCTGCACTCCTCTTGAAGGATTCGTTGTTCACAGTGAATATGATAATGCAAGTGGTGTTTATAATGTTAAGTCTAATTTTCAAGGTCCTTTTAGTTTACACTCTGTTTTATCTCGCGCTCTTAAAGTTGAAGAAGGAAATTTAAGGCTAATATCTTTTGAAAACTCTGGAGGTAGTTTTGGTATTAAACAAGCTATAATGCCAATGATTATTTTAACCTGTTTAGCCTCAAGATTGTCTAACAAACAGGTTGTATGGGTTGAAGATAGAATGGAGCACCTTACAGCAGCTTCATCTGCTACTGGTAGATTGACAAAGATAAAAGCAAGTATTGATGACCAAGGTACCATTCATGCATTAGATTATGATCAGATTGATGATGTTGGTGCTTATCCAAGAGCTCCAGAACCGGCATCACTTTACAGAATGCATGGTAATCTCAGTGGAGCATATAAAGTTAAAAATATTAGATGTAGAAACAGAGTTATTCTTACTAATAAAACTCCTTCAGGCCTTAATAGAGGATTTGGAGGTCCTCAACACTATTTTGCATTAGAAAGGCTAGTACATCAAATTGCTGTAGAATTAAAATTAAATGTGCTTGATGTTATAAAAATTAATCTTCTTGAAAAAAATCAATTCCCATATAAATCNCCTTCTGGGGCATTATTAGATTCGGGTAATTTTCAAAAACTAGTAAAAAAAGTAATTGAGTCTTCTACTTATAAAAAAATATTAAAGAACAAAAATAATTCAATAAAAAATGGTAAAATTTATGGTATTGGATATTCTGCAATAATTGAACCTTCTATATCAAATATGGGATATGTAACAACTGCTTTACCTTATCAAGATAGAGAAAAGACTGGACATAAAGGAGGCGCTTTAGCTTCAACAAGTGTATCAATTGGTCCAACAGGCAGCGTATATGTAACTTGTGACAGTTTGCCTCAAGGTCAAGGTCATGAGACAATTTTGTCACAAATTGTTGCCGATGTTTTTGGAGTAAAATTGAATGAAATTTTTGTAAATTCAACTCATGATACGCATAAAGATTCCTGGTCTATAGCCGCTGGTAATTATTCAAGTAGATTTGCAGGAGCAGTAGCTGGATCTGCTTATAATGCAGCCATCAATCTTAAGAAAAAACTTCAAAAAATTGCAGCTAGTGAACTTAATTGTAAAAGTGAAAATGTTTTATTCGATAAAGGAAAAGTTTTTGACATAAAAAATTCCGATAACTATTTAAAATTCAAAAGGCTTGCTGGAATACCTCATTGGTCTCCAGGAAATTTACCAGAAAATTTAAATCCAAGTTTGAAAGAAACTTGCTTTTGGGGTGCCGAAGAATTAAGCCCTCCAAATGAAAAAGACGAAATTAATGGATCTCTTGCTTATGGTTTTGTATTTGACGTATGCGGTCTAGAGATTGATCCTATAACTTCTAAAGTCAAAATAGACAGATATGTAACTGGTCATGATGCTGGAAAAATTCTTAATCCGCTTTTAGCAAATGGTCAAATATATGGGGCNTATGCACATGCAGTAGGAGCAGCGCTCCTTGAAGAATTTAAATATAACAACAATGGAAGTTTTTTATCTGGATCTTTTCAAGATTATCATATGCCAACTACATGTGAAATAAATGAACCGGAGATTGTTCATATAGAAACACCCAGTCCGTTTACACCACTAGGAGCTAAAGGTCTTGGTGAAGGCAATTGTATGTCTACACCAGTTGCAATTGCAAATGCATTTGCGGATGCAACCAAAATAAAAAACATTAAACTTCCACTTACAAACTCTAGCGTTCATGAATACCTGAATTTAAAAAAGATTGAAAAAAAATCTAAAAATTATTCTAAAAATTTTAATTTTAAGAATTATCCAATTAATGGTTCTGGAGAATTTGAAATAAAAATCAATCATAAAGAAATTTGGAATCAAATTTTTGATTATGNTAATTTATATAAGATTATTCCCGGATGTAAATTTTTAAAAGAAGTAAGTAAAAATAATTTAAATGGCGTAATTAAAATTAATATTGGACCAGTTAAAGGCGAATATTTATTTAATGTTTCGATTAAAAATATTAAACCTAAAAAGTCTTTTGAAATAATTGGAAATGGGCATGGTGAATTGGGAAATGGAAATGGCAAAGCTAAAATTTCAATAATTAATAAAAATNATAAGAAATATTTATCCTATTCATATGGTGCAAAGGTTGATGGAAAAATTATGATTGTTGGTAATAGACTAATAAATGCTTCAGTAAAATTATTAATAAATCAAACCTTTCAATCTTTTGTTCATAAAAAAAGATCAAACGAAACAATTTTAAAAAAATTTCTTAAAATTTTGGGGATAAATATTTGAAACCTTGTAACTTTGAATATGCGAAGTGCTTCACAATTAGTGATGTCATNCAGATACTAAATGAGTTTGGTAACAAAGCTCAAATTCTTGCAGGCGGTCAATCTTTAATTTCAATGATGAACATGAGAATTGTAAATCCTGAAATTATAATAGATATAAATTTTTTGAAAGATATAATTTCCATTGAGGAAAAAGAAGATACAATTGTAATTGGACCATTGTATAAACAACTTGAATTAGAAAATTGGCATAGTTTAAAAACTAAATTACCATTAATTGATCAGGCAATTCAGTATGTAGGCCACATTCAACACAGAGCTAGAGGTACAGTCATAGGTTCAATTTGTCATGGTGANCCTACTTCAGAACTACCACTATGTTTTTTAGCCCTTAATGGTAAAATTCATTTAAAAAGCAAAAAAGGAGATAGATCAATTTCAGCAGATGATTTTTATCTTGGCCCNCTACTAACCTCNAAGAATTCAAATGAAATAGCCATAAAATTAGAATTACCAGTTAGAAAAGATAATGTTGGNTATGCATTTGATGANGTTTCAGAAAAATATTCTGATTATGCAATATCTTCATTTGCAGTAGTATCAGATAATAATAAAATTAGATTTGCGCTTGGTGGCATTCCATCTAAACCCACAGTAATAGAATGGGATGTGAATGATTTTAAATTTATTGACGATTTACTAAATGATTTTGCATGGACTTTAGATTTAGAAGATGACCAACATGCTTCAGCGCTNTATAAAAGAGATTTAGTGAGAAAAGTTGGTAAAAAAACAATATTAAATTCAATAAATAATATTAAATGATTTTATTAAACAACTAATTTAACAAAGTTTAATTTGTTATCTAGATTAATATCGTTAACTGTATTTTTTAATTCTTCAATTTCTTCAAACGGTAGTTTCATAAGAGGAGGTCTAACAACAGCTTTTTTCATTGCATTTAAAATAACTAAAGTCTCTTTCATCCTATTATGCATATCTAAAAAAGGTGGTTTATAAAATAGTTGAACTAAAGGAAATATTTTATCATTAATATCTTTAGCTTCTTCCAAGTTATTATTTTTTACCGCATTAAATAATCTTACTTGTAATGGTGCAATTACACTGCCAGCTCCAGATAATAATCCATTTGCTCCCATTACTAGCGAAGACATTAACCATGCACTATGAGTAGTCAACACATTAACCGGGTTTGGTAAGTTTTGAAATACTCTTATGTGTTTTTCATGCAACATTGGTTCATTACACCAATCTTTAATTGCTTTGATTGTTGGAACTTTCTCAAATAATTTTAATAGAGTTTCAAAAGGATAAGATAACCCCCCCGATGATGGATAATTAAAACATATTAAAGGCAAATCAGATGAATCTGATATTCTTTTAAAATGTTCAATTGCCATCTCAGGTCTTAATGAACCGCCCATGCTCATACTTTGAGGCGGAAAACATAATAATGCAGATGCACCTAAATCTTCTGCCATGCGTGCAATTTTTGCAGCCTCTAAACTTCCATCAGAATAGACACCATTTATAACTGGTACCTTATCCCCTACTTCCTCTAAAGAAAAATCAAGAATCCTTTTTTGTTCTTCAAAATTACAAGCATGTATTTCTGAAGAGTGCCCGTTTACCGTTATGGCATTAATACCATCTGTAAGACCACAAGATTTAATATGAGACCTACTTTCTTTTTCATTAATTGACATATCCTCATTAAATGAAAGTAATGTTGCTGGTATAACACCTTCTAATTTAAATTTTCTTCTCATTACCATTTTTATATTTTAGTAAGAGTAATATTATTTACAACAATTGTTTTAATCACTTTAATTTTGATTTAATGTTAAATATGTCTTAGTTTAAGAATTAATTATATTTAAGGAAAAGTCATGAGTGTTTCAAAATATCTTTTTATTGTTTCAATGAATGTAAAAACTGAATATGAAGATTTATTTAATGAAGTTTATGATGATGAACATGTTCCATATTTGCTAGAGGTGCCTGGTGTAAATAAAGTAACAAGAGGAAAAGGTGAACCCTTTCAATTTTCGATTGCTGGTGAAACCAAAGATATGGATGCTCCTCACCAAAAATTCGTAGCTTTGTATGAAATTGANTCCCCAGAAGTTGTCAAAAGCCCTGAATGGGCAACAGCGGTCGAAAAAGGAAGATGGAGTGAACAAGTCAGAGAACACACTTCAGATAGATCACATTTCATGTATAAGTATATTTAAAATGATTATAATTGATAGCCCTTCACTAATTGAAACTTTTGTAGATAAACCATTAACTCCAAGTAATTGGTTTGAAGTAACACAAGAAAAAATAGATGAATTTGCAAAATCTACAGGAGATTTTCAATGGATACATGTTGATATTGAAAAAGCAAAAAAAGAAATGCCTGATGGAAAAACAATTGCCCATGGTTACTTCATGGTATCATTATTACCTGTTCTATCGGCTCAAACATCAAAAATAAACAATTCAAGTAGAACTATAAATTATGGAAGTGATAAAATTAGATTCATTAATCCAGTTCAAGTAAATTCAAAAGTACGTTTACATAGAAAAATTAAAAAAGTTAATTTAATGGAAAATGGTGGTTATAGAGTTATTAATAATTATGAAATGGAAATAGATGGCAAAGAAAAACCAGCATTTGTTGCAGAAACTATATCTCTAGTATTTCCCTAAAATAAGATGAAATCAATAATTTGTGAAAATTTTGGTCCTTTAAATTCTTTGGTTTACAAAGAAGTTGAAACTCCAGAGATACAAAATCCTAGTGATGTTTTAATTAAAGTTTTTTCTTCTGGTGTTAATTTTCCAGACGGTCTTCTTGTTCAAGGAAAATATCAACTTAAACCACCTGTACCTTTTACACCAGGGATGGAAGTTTCAGGTGAAGTGTTAAGTATAGGCTCAAAAGTTACTGAATTCAAAATAGGAGATAGAGTTGCTGGTTTATCTCAATTAGGAGGATATTCAGAATACATTGTGTTAAATAAAAATGCTGTATACAAAATACCACTTGAAATGAACCATGATCAAGCATGTGCGTTATTATGTGCGTATGGCACATCACACTATGCTCTTAAACAAAGAGCTCAATTAAAAAAAGGTAATACATTAGTAGTATTAGGAGCATCTGGATCAACGGGTGTTGCNGCCATTCAGATNGGTAAAANAATGGGTGCAAAAGTTATTGCAGCATCGTCTTCAATTGAAAAACAACAATACACAAAAGGATTAGGTGCAGATATTACAATTGGTTATGATAATATTAAAGATCAATTAAAAGATTTGACCAATAATATAGGAGTTGATGTAATTTTTGATCCTGTTGGAGGAGAACTCTTTGAAGAATCTTCAAGGGCTTTGTCAAGATACGGGAAAATTTTAGTCATTGGCTTTGCTTCTGGAAAAATTCCAAAATTTCCTATTAATCTTGCACTGGTTAAAGAATTTGATGTAGTTGGAGTTTTTTGGGGTGCTTTTACTAGAAATAATACTAGTTCATTTAAAGAAAATATGAATGAATTATTTAAATGGTTTCAGGAAGGAAAAATAAATCCTCAAGTTGAAGAAAGATATAAGCTTCAAGACGCAACTCAAGCATTGGATAAAATACTAAATAGAGGCACAAAGGGTAAAGTGATTTTGTATCCATAATTGAAAAAAAATTATTGATATATTTATTAGCAATTTAATTCAATTAATTTAAATCAACATTATTTCTAATTATAAATCTTGTTTTTCATTCATATTTAATTTTTAATGATATAGAGGATTTTATATGATTTTAAATCATGGTGTAAGAGGATCAATACCCACTTATAATGCAGACACATCATATTATGGTGGTTCAACACCTTGTGTTGAAATTGTTACAAATGAGGCACAAGTAATATTTGACTGTGGAACTGGTTTTTCAAAGGTAAACTTTTCAAATAATTTACCATCAATAATAATAATTTCACATTTCCATCATGATCACATTCAAGGGATACCATTCAACAAAACATTATCAGAGAAATCTAAGAAAATTTTCATTTCAACAGCATTTTTTAATAAGGATAAACTTAAGCAAACTTTAACAAATTATTTCTCACCCCCATTTTTTCCTATAAATTATTTTAGTGAATTTAATAATATAAACTTCGTTGATTTCAAAGATTTAGAAACAAGTTTTAAAAATTTCAATTTTAAATCATTTAAACTGAATCACCCTGGTAATGCGTTTGGATATAGTCTGATAATTAATAATAAGAAGTTTTGTTACTTATTGGATAATGAGTTTTACGATAACCAATTTTCAAGTTTAAAAGACTTTTGTGAAGGTTCAAATAGTATTATTTGGGACGGAATGTATACTGAAAATGAAATAAAAACAAAAAAGGGCTGGGGTCATTCATCTATAGAACAAGGACTAAAATTTGCTGAAAAACTTGATTTAAATAATCTTATAATTTCTCATCATTCTCCAGATAGAACTGATCAACAAATAAATGATTTAATTGAAAAATATTCAAATTATAAAATTCAATTTGCATCTGAAAACAAGAATTTAAAATTATGGACAGAATAAAATATAATCTTAATCAAAGTGTATTTAAGGCTGGTGACGCTCCTGATAAAATGTATTTACTAGTTAANGGAAAAGTTGGTATTTTCCTTCCTAAAAATGATACCAAAACCCCTAACTTTATCATTGAAGAAAACGAATTGTTTGGAGAGATGGGAGTTATAGAAAATCAATTAAGAATGGCCACAGCAAGATGTATTGAAGAATGTGAAATAATAGCAATAACAAAAAAAGAGTTTGATGAAAGAGTTAATAAATCCGATGTATTTGTAAAAGGTTGCCTTAACGCTCTTTCATATAGACTAAGACAAGTTGAAAAAAAATTATGATACTTACATTTGGAGTAAATTATGGATATTGATGTTCAAATCGCAGAAAGTCTTATCGAAGCATTTAATCACGAAGAGACTGGTATACTTTTGTGGGATAAAAATGACAAGCTTCTTTACAGAAATATTGATATGGAAAAAAGATTTGTAAGGTTGAATATACCTTANATTATTGGACAGTCTTTTTATGAGAGATTAAGCATTATAAGAGAAAAAAAATTAGTTTCTGAAGAAGAAATAAATGAAAGAATTAAACAATTTAGAAAAGCAAAAAAAACAAAAAAATCTCAAGAGTGTGTTGTAAAAGGTCCTACAGGGAGGTGGATACAAATAAAAGATACTGTCACGCCATCTGGAAATGTTTTAACTTTAATGACAAATGTTACAAAAATTGTCGAAAAAGAAGCTGAAAGAAAAAGACTTATAAACGCTATTGAGCATTTTCCAAGCCAAGTATTATTTTGGGATGAAAATGATCAACTGATATCAGCTAATAAAACAGCAAAGGAACTCCAAAAAAAATGGGGCCTTAAGATAAAACTAGAACCTGGATTACAATTTGAAGAAATGGTCAGGCATCAATTAGCCAATAATTTATACAAATCAACAGATGGTAAATTAGCTCCCAAAAATAATAAAAAATTAACCTCTAAAGAAATTGAAGTTTATGTAAAAAGAAGAAGTAATTATAGAAAAAATATAAAATCTGCAATGAGAGAGATTCAGTTAAAGGATAATAGTACTTTCTTAGCAAATGAGGTGAGGCTTGAAGATGGAAGTTTGCTCAGNATATTTAACGACATAACTGATTTGAAAAATCAACAATCTTTAAATGCAAAATTAAAAAACGCAATTGATAATGTTCCTATTGGTATAATGTTTTGGGATGAAAATGATAATTTAATTTCTCAAAATAAAAGAATGCCAGATATTTTCAAGAGTATGGATGTTCCTCCAGTTAAAATTGGGACAAATTGGATAGACATGGTTAGAGATAACCTTAAAAAAAATGTTTATCACATAGATAAAGGTCTAAACAAAAAAACTTACTTAAAACAAAGACTTGATGATAGAAAAAATAAATCTTTTTCTCAAACTGAACAAAAATATAANGATGGTTCAACTGCACTTCTAAATGAAATTAGGCTTCCAGATGGAAGCTTGATGCAACTTTTTACTGACATAACTGAGATTAAAGAAAAAGAAAAAAGAATGCAGCAATTAAGTGACGCCATAGACCAATTGCCAAATAATTTGATGTTATGGGACAAAGATTACAATTTAGTAATGGCAAATCAAGAAGCTAAAATAAGACTCAAAGAAAATATCAATTTTGATATTCATCCTGGTGTTTCAAGAAAAGATATGATTAGCACTGCAATCAATTCTGGGTTTATAGTTCCACCAAAAGGTATAACAAAAAAACAATACCTTAAACAAAGATTAGCTGACTTTGAAAAAATTAAAAAACAACATACTTTTCAAAATACTCTTGAAGATGGAACTGTAAGACTAGTTTCTGCGGCAAGATTGCCAGATGGTGGCGTTTTGCAATTTTTTACTGATATAACTGAAATGAAAAAAAATGAAAGAGAACTCGAAAGACTGAAAGACGGTATTGATGTTTTACCAAATGGCATGATGTTTTGGGATAGAGATAATTATCTAATTGCTCATAACAAAAGTGCTGTTTCATTTTTGAAAAGATTTAAATTTAACTTAAAAGTCGGAAGACATAGAAAAGAATTTTTANATCATATGCATNACAAAGGTTTNNTAAAACCTCAGAATGGANTTTCTTTAAAAGAAAATTTAAANCNAAGAATNAANAGTTGGAATGANTTNAAAGGAACAACNTTNAGAGAAACAATTTTGACNGATGGAACTTGCCTATTGTTTAANGATACAAGATTAGANGATGGAAGNACTATTTCANTNTGGTCTGANATTACTGAAATTAAAAATCGCGAGAATGAAAACAAACAACTTAATA
>FUFK010048603.1_pt1 | contig 10125 bp, 7 predicted proteins | sample 1021851 | NCBI WGS metagenome assembly FUFK01 (sample SAMEA51879418, study PRJEB19060) | metagenome | reverse complement strand
GCTGGAGCTATCGTAAGACCTGGAAGTGTTATTTCTGTTAATGATCCTGTAAGAGGTGGAGAAAGAAGATCGGGTAGAGTCAAGTCTGCTACTAATACTCAAATAACAGTAGATGATCAAACAAATTTAGATACATTTACAGGAACAAATAAAAAATGTAGCGTAGTGTTACCTACAGGAATAATTGAAACAAAAGGTATAACTGCTCTAAGTAATGGAGTAATTACATTAGATTCNGCTTTATCACAAATCCCAAATGCAAATACTATTTGGTTAATACAAAGTTCTACTTTAGAAGCACAAACTTTTAGAGTTATAACTGTAGAAGAGCAAGATCGTATTAATTATGTAATTACAGCTTTAACATATTTGCCTGGTAAGTATGCAAATATTGAATCGGGAATTAGTCTCCCAACAAGAAATATATCATTATTAAATGAACCGAAACAACCACCTGCGAATTTACAAGCAGAGGAAAGAATTGTAGTAATAAATGCATTAGCTGTTACTAAAATAATTCTTACATGGGTATCAGTAACAGGTGTAAGTCAATATCTTGTTCAATATAGATTTGATGATACAAACTGGGTAAGTGAGATTGTGCTAAGACCTGATTTTGAGATTTTAAATACAGAACCAGGTCAATATGAGTTTAGAGTTTTTTCTTATAATGCTACTTTACAATTATCTACAACATCTACTGATATAACATTTAATGCAGTTGGAAAAACTGAACCTCCATCTAATGTTCAAAATTTAACTATTGAACCAATTACAAATAAATTAGTAAGGTTAAGATGGGATAAATCAGTTGATCCTGATGTTATACATGGTGGTCGTGTTTATGTAAGACACAGTAACTTAACAGATGGTACAGGTACATTTCAAAACTCAGTAGATCTTATTTCTGCATTAGCTGGAAGTACAACAGAAGCAATTGTTCCAAGCTTAGAAGGAGAGTATATTCTTAAATTCCAAGATGATAATGGTAATTTTAGTCTTGGTGAAACAAGTATAATAATGGATTTACCTGATCTTATAGATCAAGTAACGGCTATAACTCAAAGGGAAGACTTGTTAAGTACACCTTTTAGTGGAACAAAATCTAATACTACATTTAGTAATACTGCAAGTGCTTTGCAGTTAACAAATCCAGTAAATAATTTATCAGGAACTTATGAATTTGCATCAATAGTAAATTTAGGTGGTGTTTTTTCTGTTGATGTTAAAAGGACATTACAAGCCGTTGGATTTAATGCTGGAACAGACATAGAAACATTAATACCTGGATTACCTGGAATTTTATGGGACGGTTATGCAACTGATGGAAATTTTGATGGTGCAGCAGCAGATGAAGCTAACTGTCAAATACAAGTAGCAACATCTCAAACATCATCAGGTAGTTTTGGTAATTTTAATAATTTTGCAAATGGTACATTCAAAGCACATAGATTAAAATTTAAATTAATATTAGAAACTACAAATAATGCTCAAAATATAAATGTACAACAAGCAGGTTATATTGCAAGTTTCCAATCGAGAGTTGAACAGAAATATAAAACAGGAAATACTGTATCTACATTACCTCAAGATTCTGGTACTTCTGCATCGGGTTTAGATGTTACATTTGCTTCGCCATTTTTTGTTGGCACAGCATCTACAGAAGGTGGAGCAAACGCTTTTAAACCTTCTCTAAGTGTTTTGATATTAGGAGTTTCTGCTGGAGAATATTTTGTTGTTAAAACAGATGGTAATGGTAATTTTCTTAATGCAGCAGGTCAAGACGTAACAGGCATTGGTTTTAACATACAAATATTAAATAGTTCAAATAATCCTGTAAATAAAAAATTTACTTTCCAAGCTGTCGGTTATGGTAAAGGGGTGTAATATGGGGAAAAGTATTCTGTAAATGAGTCAAGTATCAGATTACAATATTGCGAATGCCTCAGGGGCTAGTGTAAGAAGTGACCTTAATGCTGTTCTTGATGCAATAAAAACATTAAATAGTGGTGGTTCTGATCCTACAAATACAGCAGCATTCATGCCATATGTAGATACCGCAGATAGTAATATTTTAAAAATTCGTAATTCTTCTAATAATGGTTTTACACCTATTGGCTCTGTTGACTCTGATAATTTAGGTTTGTTACCTAGAAGTGGCGGTACAATGACAGGTGCAATATTAGGCGATGATGCTGTTGGATCAAGCACACCTGCTTATTCGTTTGATGGGGATACTGATACAGGAATGTTTAGATCAGGTGCGAACACAATAGGATTTGCAACTGCTGGAACTACAAGAGTTTTAATAAGTGATTCTGGTTTAGATATGAGTAACGGATTGCCAATAAGATTTCAAGATTCTAGTGGAGCTCCTTTTGTTTCTCTTAAATCGCCATCATCACTTTCTGGAAATCTAGAATTAACTTTGCCGTCTGCCGTCACAAATGGTGCTTTTTTACAAACAGATGGATCTGGTAATTTATCGTTTGTAACTATTGAAGGTGTACCTACAGGAGCAGTATTTTGTGTTGCTGTAGCAACAGTTCCAACAGGATATTTAGAATGTGACGGCCAAGAAGTAAGCAGAACAACTTATGCTGCTTTATTTGCATTTATTGGAACGCAATATGGTGCTGGTAACGGTTCAAGTACTTTCAACGTGCCTGATTTACGAGGAGAATTTATTAGAGGTTTTGATAATGGAAAGGGTGTAGATAGTGGCAGACAAATAGCATCATCACAGGCTGGTGCATTTGAATCACATGATCACGATGCTGATGCAAATGCAAGTTCAACTGTACAAGACCCTGGACACAGGCATACATTAAGAGGTGGGGATGATGACGCAAATAGTGGTAACAAACTACCAACTGGAGATGCACAGAATAAAGACCTCCAACAGGCTTCAATGAATAAAAATACCACTGGAATTGACGTTCATACTACTGTTACTATTGACATAGATCACGAAGGTGGCTCAGAAACAAGACCTCGTAACATAGCTATGATGTATATAATAAAAATTTAATCATGGCAGTAGAACCAGGCACATACAATTTTACTTTACAAAGAAGGTCAGACCATGTAATACCACTAGTATTTAAAGACTCTTCTAATAATGCAATAGACCTTACAGGTTATACAGTATTAGCACAGGTTTGGGATAAGACACGCACCACTAAATATGCTGATTTTACAGTTGCTTATACAAATCGTTCAGCTGGATCGATAAGTATATCTTTAACAGATGTACAAACAGCAACTTTTATTCCAGCATCTCTTAAATATGATGTATTACTTCAAAATCCATCTGGTTTAAGAGAATATTATTTAGAAGGGACAATAACTATGAGCGAAGGATATACAGCATGAATTCTGTAACTATTACTGAGCAAAAAAATACTGTTTCTGTAGATGAGACAACTAATACTGTTACGGTTACAAAAGGGGAAGTAACTACTATTGAAATAGTAACTGCTGGCCCACAAGGCCCAGCTTTTGCTACAACAGGAACAACTTTAAATGATTCCAACAAAGTCAATAACTCAATAGTGTATTTTGATTCAACAAGTGGTACATTTAAAGCAGATCAAACTCGCACCGTTGAAAATCTCGTAGACGGAGGAAATTTCTGACATGGCAAACACCTTACGCATTAAAAGATCTACAGGATCAACAGCACCTGGTACTTTAGAAAATGCAGAATTAGCTTTTGCTGAAGGTAGTAAAAAATTATTTATTGGTATNGGNACNGGGGGTGCTGGAGGTTCTGCAACNACNATTGAAGCTATTGGTGGATCGGGTAGNTTTGCTGATTTATTTACNAGTAGAACACAAAATCATTTTCTAGCTGCACCAAATGGAAGTAATGGTGCTGCAACATTCAGAGCAATGGTGGCTGCTGATGTACCTTCATTACTTCATACAAAGATTAGTGATTTTGATACAGGTGTTAGGACTAATAGGTTAGATCAAATGACTGCTCCTAACGGATCAGTTTCAATGAATAGTCAAACAATAACTGATCTAGCTGATCCAGTAAATACACAAGATGCTGCGACAAAGGGCTTTGTCGAGGCTACTGCACAAGGACTTGACGTAAAAGATTCATGTAAAGCAGCAACTACAGGGAATATAACGATTGCTACTGCTTTAAATAATACTGACAGTATTGACGGTGTTACTTTATCGACTGGAGATCGTGTTCTTGTTAAAGATCAATCAACAGCAAGTCAAAATGGAATATATATAGTTGGAGCTTCTCCATCAAGAGCNGATGACTTAGCTGCTGGCTCTGATGCTGCTGGTATGTTCACATTTGTTGAACAAGGAACTGTTAATGCTGATAACGGTTTTGTTTGTACGAGTAATAAGGGAAGTGCTGTTACAGGTACAAATAATCTTACATTTGCACAATTCTCTGGTGCTGGACAAATTACAGCAGGGGATGGATTAGATAAGTCTGCTAATACTTTATCTGTTGATTTAAAGGCTAATGGTGGACTTGTTATTGAATCTACTGANATTGCTGTTGATCTAAGTGCTAGTTCTATAACAGGAACTTTAGCGGTATCTGACGGAGGGACAGGTGCGACATCAGCAGCCAATGCAAGAACAAATTTAGGAGTTGCAATTGGATCTGATGTGCAAGCTTTTGACGCAGAACTTGCTGCGATTGCTGGTTTAACATCAGCAGCAAATAAACTTGCCTATTTCACAGGATCGGGAACTGCTGCTGTAACTGATTTCACAGCTTTTGCAAGAACTATATTAGATGACGCAAACGCTAGTGCTGTTAGAACAACTCTTGGAGTTGTTATAGGAACAAATGTACAAGCTTATGATGCTGATTTAGATAATTTATCAGGATGTCAAACAGGTGCTTCTGCTGCCCTAGCTGCCTTAACTGCAACAGAAGTTGCAATATTAGATGGAGCAACGGTCACAACTGCTGAATTGAATTTACTTGATGGTGTTACTGCAACAACTACAGAAATAAACTATATAGATGGTGTTACATCTGCTATACAAACGCAACTAGATAATAAACAGCCTTTAGATTCTGAACTTACAGAACTTGCAACCATGTCTAGTGGAACAGCTAGTGCATTAGCTGACTTAACAGGCACAGAGGTTGCAATTCTTGACGGTGCGACTGTAACAACTGCTGAATTAAACATTGTTGATGGAAGCACCTCTGCAACATCTACAACTTTAGCTTTGGCTGATCGTTTGGTCGTTAATGATAATGGAACAATGGTACAGGTTGCGTTATCTGATCTTGTAACTTTCCTAGAAAACGGAAGTGTATCGGGCTTTGATATAGACGGTGGTACATATTAAGCCATAGGAGGTAACAGCCAATGGCTAATTTAGTAAAGCTAAAAAGAGGTTCTGGTAGCGATCCACAGGCAAGTGATCTAGTTGTTGGAGAGGTAGCGATAAGAACTGATAATGGTAAATTATTTACGAAAAAAGATAATGGTACGATTGCTGAAATAAGTGGTAGTGGCGGTGGTGCTGGTTCAGATATATTTATAAATACATTATCTTCTTCATCTGGTTCTGGNGGTGGNAGTGCTACTTTTAANGGNACTGCTACTAGATTTACTNTAAGNAATCCACCTGATATTTCCGCACAACAATTATTAGTAAGTATAAACGGTGTTATACAGAAACCTAATTCTGGTACAAGTCCTAGTGAAGGATTTGCCATAGATGGTGCTGATATTATATTTGCTGCTGCACCTGAGACAGGTGCTAATTTTTTTATCGTTACTTATGGAACTATTGGACTATCTGAGCCAGCAGATAACAGTGTTACAAGTGCAAAAATAGTAAATGGAGCAATAGTTAATGATGATGTAAATACAAATGCTGCAATAGCTGGTACAAAAATTTCTCCCAACTTTGGCAGTCAAAATATTATTACAACTGGCGATATATCTTTAAATGGTACAAATCCAACAATAAGCTTTATTGACTCAAACGAAAATGCTGATTTTAGGCTTTTTATAAATGTTGGAAAATTTAGAATACAAGACGTTACAGATTCAAATTCAGATCGTTTTATAGTTCATACTGACGGACATATAGATATTCCAGGGAACTTAGATGTTGGAGCAGGTGTAGATGTTACAGGCAATGTTTCAGTAACTTCGGGGGATGTATCTTTAGTAGGTGGGCAGACAGTAAGTTGGGATAGTAGCAATGCTGATTTAATATTTAATGATTATGCAAAGATAAATCTTGGTACTGATAAAGATTTTAAAATGTATCAAGCTGGCGATAATACAATATTGCAAAGTGCTAATACATCTGGTGGTGTGTATCTGCAAGGTGCATTAGTACAAATAGGATCAGAAACTGGAGAAGCTGGTGTTAAATACGTTAAAGATGATTCAGTAGAACTTTATTTTGACAATTCAAAAAAATTAGAGACAGTAAGTAATGGAATTTCTGTAACTGGTAATGTAATACTTCCTGACTCAGCAGATGGGAATACAGGAAGATTTAAGTCTGGTGCTAGTGCAGATTTACAGATGTACCATGATGGCACGAACTCCATCATTAAAAATTCAGAAGGGGATTTATTTGTACGAAATCATGCAGGTGGCGAACTAAAATTACAGGCAAAATTTGGAGAAGACAGTATTATTTGTAAACCTGATGGGGCGGTAGAGCTACTATATGACGCAGTAAAAAAACTTGAAACGACAACTGAGGGAGTACTTGTTAGTAGAACCTCTGGTACAACTTTATATAAAGCCAGCGTTGCTGGAAATAGCACAATAGGTTTAGAAATACAAAAAACTGGTTCTACAACACAATCTTGGAGAATTGTTGATGGACAGACAGTAAATGGAAAACTTGAATTTTACGATGTAACAGATTCAGCAACCAGAATGTGTATAGATGGGTCTGGAAACATAGGTATAGGTACAACAAGTCCTACTACCAGGTTTCATGTTTTAGATACTTCCAAAACAAGCACTACTGCTAGAGATAATACTATTGCTCGTTTTCTTAGTAATGCTTCAAATGCAGATTGTAACATTCAATTATCAAATGGTGTTGACCACTCTGCTCAATTAGGAATAGTAGGTAATGGGGCAGAATTTTATATTGCACAAGATGGTACTGAACGTTTCCGTATAAATTCGTCTGGAGAAGTTGGGATTGGTACAACAAGTCCCGGTCAGTTACTTTCTATAAAAAATACAAATGCTCAATGTCAACAATCATTGACAGCAGCAACAAATGGTAGTTGTGCAATTTATTTTGGGGATACAGATAGTGTTAATAGAAGTACAATTATCCATCATAATACTGGAGATTATTTATCGTTTGGTACTGCTGCTGCGGAACGTGTACGTATAAATTCGTCTGGAGATGTAGGTATAGGTACAACAAGTCCGGGTTATAGATTAACTGTTAAAGCAGCATCAGGCACAGACACAACTGCTCTGTTTAGATCTGATGATGCAAATGCTTGGATTCAAATAAGAGATAACACCACAACTGATACTGCAGTAATGGTTGGAGCAAATGGTGACAATCTTTTACTTCGTGCTGGTTCCAATGAGCGGGTGCGTATAGATTCGTCTGGAAACGTAGGTATAGGTACAACAAGTCCAGGTACAAGATTAACTGTTTCGGATACTGGCCCTGCCATTGTTGATGTACACCATTCTGATGGTGGTACTAATGATGAAGCAAGAATAATCCTTGGTGCGTTAAGTGCAAACCCACCTTCTAATAGAGGTGCTGGTATTGCTGCTTTAAACAATGGTGCTGGACATGATTTGTTAATAAAAACAAGCCCAAGTCATAGTTTAGGACCAACAGAAAAAATGCGTATAACTTCTGCTGGATTAGTTGGTATAGGCACAACAAGTCCAGTTTATAAATTAGAAGTTGTAGATGCTTCTGTTTTATTAAAATTAAATTCTAGTAATGAAGGTAATTATGATGTAAGGTTTGTTTATCAAAATAGTGAAGCAAATATTTGGTCATACTCATCATCAGATTTAACATTTGGAACTAGATTTGCTAAAAAACTTCATCTCGTAACTAATGGACCATCAAAAAGAGTAACTATTGACGATGGTGGAAACGTAGGTATAGGTACAACAAGTCCTAGTGATTTTCATAGTTCTGGAGAAAATCTAGTTGTAGGTTCAGGATCTGGTGAGGAGGGTATGACAATATACTCTGGAAACTCAAGCAATGGTGTTATAAATTTTGCTGACAGCACATCAGGTTCAGACAGTTATGAAGGAAGAATTATATATAGTCATAGTTCTAATCACATGACTTTCAATGTAGGTGATGGTGCGGAACGTATGCGTATCGTAGATGGAGGTAGATTGTTTGTTGGTACTAATGGTGCAATTAACATTAATAGTGTTACCACTGGACATACTTTTAATCAGGTTGATGATTATAAATGGATACTGGGATTACGTTGTGAGTTAACAAATAAAGTAGGACTTGCAATTCGTTATGCTGCTGGTGGAAATGACCACGATGTTATTATTTTTGTAAAAGATAGTACTGTAAAATTTGTAGTTCATAGTACTGGTAATGTTAATAATGCAAATAATAGTTATGGACAGACCTCTGATGTAAGTTTAAAAGAAAATATTGTAGATGCGAATTCACAGTGGAATGATATTAAAAATGTAAAAGTAAGGAATTTTAATTTTAAAGCAGAAACAGGATTACCTAGCCATACTCAAATAGGTGTTGTTGCACAAGAGATAGAAACTACAAGTCCAAAACTTGTGACAGAAAATGAAGAAGGAATTAAAGAAGTTGGTTATTCAGTTCTTTATATGAAAGCAATAAAAGCATTACAAGAAGCTATGACAAGAATAGAAACATTAGAAGCTGAAGTTGCAGCATTAAAAGCTGCTTAGTAAAATTTAAATAACAATATTGTTTTATCATGGCTTGTAAAAATTCTCTTTTCCAAAAGGTTCTAACGGGTTTAATTATTTTTAATACCGTTGGTTTAGTAGGTATTATTGGTGGAGGGTTCTATACCTATAAATATATAACCAGTGGTAGCTTCGAGAAGCTAATAAAAAGTAAAGTCATGGGAGATATACAGAGTGCTCTTCCAAGTGCTATCGAAGATAAGCTGCCTTCTATGACAGGAANGTCTATACCTTTACCTATTAAATGAGTATCTCCGATATATCCATACCAGATATATCGATACCTAATATCTCAGTTCAAATAATCCCTCCTGTCAGAGTATTTGGTGGTTATATATCTCATCCATCTTTTAGTGAGCCTTCTCTTCTATTACCTGGTTGCTATAAGACACATCGTGATGCAGATAAAAATTCTAATCTAGTAGAAGATGATCCTACCGGAACTTTCTGGTCGTGTCCATGGGGTGAAGTACCAGAGATATATCCTCTTCAATATGATCGTTCTAAAATGATCTACTCAAATGATGAAGTAAAGGAGGAGAAAACAGAAGAACCAGTAATACTTAAAGAGACAGCAAAGACTGATATACCACAAAAGAAAGAGGAGAAAGTTTTCTTTCCTCCCTGTCCAGATCCTAATTCAAAGCTGAGGGTTGGCTCATTTGCCAATGACAAACGCTTGGAACGAGTTAAGGNGTTTCGCTATAACGAGTCAAAGACCGAGTGCCTAACCATATGGGAGGATGTNGATTATGTTTCTTCTTGGATGCCAGAACCATCANTGGTTATAAACACAGTCATAATAGCCTCNATAGCGGCNACCTCACCTGCGATAATAAACGTAATAAAAGGGTTGACGAAAAATCTCGTAAAGAAGATTACTTCTTCTCGGAAGAAAAAGAATGATAATGAGACTCAATCTGATTTGGGCGGGGAGTAAGAAAAATATCCTTACACACCTCGAAAAAGGGTGACGAATTTGCTACATTTATTCCCTTCTGTTTCAATTCGCCACAGTGTTTTACACGAGCCACATGCCACTCTAATTCAAGATTCTTTAATTTTTGTTTTTGTATATTTATCTGTGTTGCAGCTGCCTCTTTACATTGCTTACCAAGCTTTTTATCTAAGGGTATAGAGAAGTTTAATGTGATTCCTGTTCCAAGGGAATAAGCATCTT
>FUFK010072166.1_pt1 | contig 10126 bp, 16 predicted proteins | sample 1021851 | NCBI WGS metagenome assembly FUFK01 (sample SAMEA51879418, study PRJEB19060) | metagenome | reverse complement strand
GCTATGTCCATATGTTGTGCCGACTGCCTGCATTAAGTCGCCGCCTGGAATTACGATCGACGCCCCTGATGGGACAACTTGCGCCTGCGGTAGATATACATCCAATTTATATCCGGTGGCCGCATTCAATGTAAGGTTTGTGCTCGCAAACATATCAAACTGCCAAGCGTTTGCAGATATTTGAGCCTCAATCAAAAAGAACGGTCCGCGAAGTGTCCCGCCACTTTCTGTAAATTGAAACATTAGCGGCTGCGACGGAAACTCTACACCTTGGCTAAAACTTATTGGAGTAAGCAGGTTTCGGATGTCGTTTTCATCTGCCGTAGCAAATGCAATTTTATATGCGTAGTTTGTCCGGTTCATTGATGTGGTACCGGCTTTCAATTCTCCGCTTGCCGAGCTGGCTATCTCAACATCAGATACCGAGCCCCCTAGAGCAAAACTTGTTACCACCACCGATGTTGTCCCGGTGTTTTCTAAAATCATATAATCAAAGTCAGATCTACGAAGATAAGGAAAAGTTGTCAGAGTACCAGAAGCAAGAGATACACTTTCCTGAAAATATTCAGACCCACTTGGAGTGTACTTCTTCTGAGGCGACAAATTGATTTGCTCCTCCATGGTCGACTGCTCACTGAGCTTCGTAATCATCTGGTTTTGCAAATAATAGGTCGTCATTTCTTTTGCCCCTTGGACTCCAACTGATTGAATGCTTCACCGGCTAGGCGCTGGAGATCTTCATCGCTCATGCTACTGAGTTGGTCGTTTTGCCGCAACCCCCTTTCGAGGTCCCCGAGCTGACAAAGACTACGTGTCACCACACCAAGCAACTTCACTTCCTCCGCACTCAGCGTCTCGTGGTAGTTGCGCACACTGGCATCCGCAAGCTTGCGACTCTCACTCTCTAATACCGCATAAATATTCTGTTGGATATCTGCCAGCCTCGGAAGATACCGCGCTTCGACCGGAGCCGCATTCATCTTCACCGTGTTGTTTGCCTCATACGCCAACGCCTGATCGGTGTCCTGCTCCAAATCTGCCTGACCCTGCTTCGTAAGCTTGCCAAACGCATTGGGCTCAAACCGCGCCACCAACTTCTTCATGTCCATCATCTTGTCTGCCATGCACAAAGGATAACTGAAAAAATCAATTATTTGCCAGGGGCGCACGAAAAATGTGCGCGGTCTATGGGCTAACGCAATGCGTCATTGGAAAAGCAGAGGAGTGCGTGTGAGGGTATACATAAACATGTATAAGATTTGCCAGCGGGGGGACCCCCTTGCGCGATAACGCAACGCAGCATCGTTCGCCATTCGCTGCCTGTACACCATCAACACCCCCTCCCCACACCCCTTCAGAGCCACGAGATCCCTTCGTGCGCTACTTTTCTAGTGCACGCGTATCCCTGTAAAGCCCAAGGCCAAAATCGCTTAGGATCGAGCCTCGCGCGCCTGGTGAAAATTCCAGGCGATCGGGTTTTTGGGGGTCAATATCGGGTATGGGAGTGCAAAAGGGTAAAGTAAGGGTATCAGGGTAGATATATTTCCCCCTCACTCTACCCCATTTTGCGCAAGTCTAAAGATCCATAGCTTCTGACCCGTGTCAAACCACACTGATCATGCTGTATATGTAGATGATTTTCCCTATCTCTCTTAGAACTCTATTTTTCACTTTTAAAAGTTTCAAAGACAATAAACAGCATACGGAGCAAAAGTTGAGACTTTACGGTCGACTTACCTCATAAAAACCGTACATAACCGAACACTGACAATCTAAACCGTGCACTGATTTTCGTACTTTTAACGCATCATGCCGTAGATTTTATGCACTGATTTCCTCTGAGTGCACTCTTTATGCACCAATACAAATTGACGGCAAGCCCCCCATGATGCACTATATATATAGTGTAAACCAAAGGAGTGCAGACAATGGGCCCAAGATCACTAGCCAAGAAAATCATTACAGAGTTCTTAAATAATGCTGAATGCTATTACCTACGATCAGACGATCGATCTATTGCCTATGAGACGGCCCATTGGATCGTCGATCGCAACGTCTCCAACTATGACAACGATCAGATCGAGACGGTTGCTTATGAGTTGATCGATCAGGTCCGAGCTTGTTCCAAGTGTGCAATGCGAGCTGAACAATACGACCGCAATGTAAAGTCTAAACAACCCTGCGATATGATCGCATAACCAAACCAAACAAGGAGTGCAGACAATGAAACTGATCAACACCATTATTGATACCATGGTTTACTATGAGCCTTGCGATAATTACTTCGCGAATATGGGCTTGACTCATACCGCCGTCGAAAGCGCTATGCGCGAAGATTATCCCGAAGAAGATCCCGACACCCTAAAAGATATCGACGTTCTACTTACTATCAGTCGAATTTTTCATCATCATTTTTGGGAGTTTGAAACGTTGCCTTCGGAGATAAAAATGGGCGAGGAGATCTACAGAGTACATCGAGACACCTTGAACCGTATTGTCTTGACTGAGGCGAAGTACGGACGAAAAACCATGACGGCTTTTTTCAGAGACCAATACAACATTTTCTACGACGACGATTATTGTGAGGAAATTCTTTTTCCATACTCAAAGCAATGCAGCATTCAAGCGATTCGCGANTATGCNATNGAGGCNGAATAACCNATATTTTTTCCAGTTCATTCAAAACCAAGGAGTGCAGACCATGGCAGATCAAGTNACAATCAAAGATATCGAGAGACGCGCTATTGCGCATTATGTGAAGGAAACCGACAAGCAACTAACAGAGCTTCGAGACAATCTTCTGACAGATCTCAGTTTTTTCTACATGCGTGACAAGCGTATGGGCNACGATCCAACCTACCATCGCGAGTATATTCGGAGCATCGCGAACACTCTGAATCAAATCAAATCAGACCTCGACAAGGTATCACGGCGTACACTTTGGGAGTCAAAGCAATGAGTATTTCAGACGATCTATTCCACGAAAAATTATGTGAAGATCATGTACGGTTTATCAATGAGTTGACCAACGCCCCAAACAATGGAGACGAGTGGACGATCGATGAAAATGGAGACGCCATTTTTAATGTTGGCGCGTTCGTCTTAGAGTCAAATCTATCAACTCCGAATAAGGTTCAACTTACGCAAATTGTAAGCGAATCGGGAAGTCGTCGACACCTTACACCGTTTCGATCGCCTCGCGAGGCATACGGTTATCTCGTTTGTTTTTCGTGGGGAATAGAACAAGGATTCAAAGTGAAGGAGTGCAGACAATGACCGACGATCAAATCAATATTCGTTGTCAGATCATTGATCGACTCTCTATGATGCTAGATCGCAAGGATTTTTATGAGATCTTTGAATCGTTCTACGATGGCGACGACGATCTAACCAATGGTGCGATCATGAAACGTTTCGCTGATTTTGCGTTCAACATGGCAAGATATGGCGAACCGTCCGACTATCTGGCGGAATTTTTTGAGTTTTACACGAACCAAGTTAAACAAAAGTTGAAGGAGTGCAGATAATGAAACCATTTAATGAACGCGAGTTTTATGTGATCCGAGGCGATCAATTAAACGCCATACATGACGCCGCAAAGCGTTTGTATTCAGAGAAAACCTTACGAGGTGATGAGATGCGCGATCTTGCTCAAAAGCTTTACGAGTTTGCGATCGCTGATCAATTAGAAAATCCTCAACATTATACGCTAGAATATTTTTATTAAACCCCAAGGAGTGCAGACCAATGACAAGCAAAACTAAAGAATTCAGGAACCTAGCATCTAAGATCCGTCGACTATGCGATTCCGATCTTCGGATATCTCGAAGATTCGACCGACTAGAACAAGCAATCAGGAAGGGCGAGAAAGCCCATAGAAACGGCGGACCTAGCCGATACAAGCCCTTATGTCATGCCGTCGATCTATTCATCATTAAAACCATCAATAACGCTTTTGAGAAGATCGATAACTTAAAAGCTTCAGACTTAGATGTAAGGGAAGATTTTCTTCTTGCCTTACAGTTGATCTCCGATTCTCGGGATCGTGAGATCCTAGAACCCTATCGGGATCAAATCGCAGCGATGGCTGATCGNNTAGACTATTGCGAAGATATCGTCATTCAATAAACCAAGGAGTGCAGACCATGGCGGAAGTTACACTTAATCAATCAGACTTTGACGGGGAGCTTAGAGAACAATTGTTCGATGATTGCTGCTCCCTTTATTGTGGATTCGTTCTAAACCTAACTGACGATGACCGTTCCTATCTTGATTGGATAGGTGACAGATACGAGGTCACTACCGTTCTGAATGCTAATCGTTCGAACGATGATCGTTCTATTTCAATTGATCAATTCGAAATCAGCCAGGCGCTTGCTGCGGATGGCGTCGACCGTCTGCCCTGCTGCTCTGAGGATTTACTTCTCAATCAAATCATCTGGCGCATTGGGCCAGGCCTTTAAACAAAAGAGAGTGCAGATATGACGACAGAACTCAAATGCTATTGCACTGTGCCCCATTCCGTTCAAATCAAGATCTTTGTTCGTTTTGAGTCAAGTCACGATAAACGTGAAAAGCGTGTTGAGGTCTTTGACTCTTACAATGATGCCGCCAAAAGATGGCTTGAGCTTTCGTGCTCCCCATTGAATCATCGGCACTTTTATCCAAGGATTGGAGACCTGTATTTAGTGGTCAACGAATTTGATCAGAGTGGCTATTTTACAGAATCTCAGTGCTATCGATGTTATTCGGCAAGAAAAGATAATCTTATGAATCAAGCGATTGAACGCTTTAGTTCCGTAGAAACAGCCATCGAATAAGAATTCTTATTTCAACATAATAAACTTTACTTTGGAGTGCAGACCAATGGTTAACGTTCTACTTTACAGTCACTCAGAAAATTCAGCTCGGACCCGTTTGATCCGGTTCAAGGTTCAAGTAAACGCCCGTTTACTCTGGGTAGACGCGATCGTTCCTCTTTCGGGTGAAAGCATCACAATTTTATCGCCTAGCCTTGAACGGATCTCAGGAGCCGCTAGGCACTACGACTTGAACCCGTTCAAGCTTGAGCGCGAGATTCTTTTACAGATGTCCGAAACGTCCGAGATCGTTCGAAAATTATTTAACTGGGGAGATCCTACTTAACAAGAGTACACTCTAGTATGCTGGAGTGCTCTTGAGTGCGCTGGAGTTTTTACTTTGGCGCATTGCCCCTTCTCCCGTTCCTACGATACCGTTCCAATTCGGAGGTTAACCATGAAAGAAAAAATTGTTGCACTAATTCAGGAGACGGAAATCACGGACGATGGTGAAGTCAGCCTCGCCCGTTCCTTGTCGTTCCTTCTCCGTTCCAACTTTGAAGGCGTTGTCGTTTGCCAAGGACAACTCTTTCTTTACGGNTCGGGCGTCTGGTCTCGACTGACAAGAGATGTCGTTCTCAGTTCGATCCAAGCGTTCAATGGGCTGCCTTGGATAGCAGGCGATAAGCAAAAGGTCGTTAAACTCAGCCACGCCAAAGTGGTGGGCATCTTCAATTCGTTACTCGTTTGTCGGGAGTTACTAGACGATACGTTCTTCGACGACGTTCCCGCCGGTGTATCGTTCCTAAACGGATTCGTTGCCGTTGACGGGGCAAAGATAACGATCGAGCGCCATAGTCCAGATCAAAAAGCCACGATGCAGATCGAGGAGAATATTCCTGTCAAGCCGAGCGAGGCCGTTCCAAATGAGTTTATTTCATTCCTAAACGATCTATTTCTTGGTGAGGATGACGCCCCGGAGAAGATCGTTTTACTGCGTCAATTCATCGGCATGGCGTTGGCCGGTCTTGCAGCCACCGATGGCCAGAAGGCCCTCTTACTCTATGGAGGCGGGGGCAACGGCAAAAGCGTCTTGATTGAAGCTATTACAAATCTTTTCGATCCGATGACTGTTGTCAGCTCATCCCCCAGTCGGTGGTCAGAAGAGTATTACATTCATATGCTGCATCCCCCTGCTCGCCTCAACGTGTGCTCAGAATTGCCAGAGCAGTCGAAGGGCTCATCGTCTGAGACGTTTAAGCAAGTGGTATCCGCTGACGTTGTAACAGGTCGGGAGGCATACGGTAAGCCCGTCTCATTTCGGCCCAAGTGTGCTCATATCTTTGCAGCAAACTCTCTCCCTAGTTCTGTATCTGGTGATTATTCCCATGGGTTTTTTCGTCGTTGGATTATTCTCGAATTGAAACGAGAGTTCACGAAAGAGAACACGCGGAGATCGCCACGAGATATTCAGAGAAGCCTAGAGAATGAACGCGGTACGATTATTATCTGGGCATTACGTGCCGTAGCTAAAGTTATCAAAACCGGCGAATATTCGTTGCCTGCAAGCTCTTCGAAGGTCTTTGAAGAATGGAAGGTTGAAACCAATCCAGTAGCGGACTTCATTGAGTCGTGTGCAGAACATAGCACGAGCTTTGAACGCTTCTCCTATGTATACGAGGAGTTCAAGGATTGGGCCATGGCAGCGGGTCGGCGGCCTATGAGCAAGGTTGCGTTCGGTAGACGGTTACGAGAGTGCGAGATTCGTATGAGGCGTGAGGCTTCAGGTAAGGCTGTTGCACTCAAAATGAAACCAAGGACTGAGTGGCTTGACTTTACTCACCACTGACCGCCGGGGGGTGTTGCGTCCCCCCTTTGGTCTTCGGAGGGCTCCTGAGCTTCTGCCGAGGAACTTCCACCACCGCCGGTCTTAGCGATGGTCGATTCTTATCAAAAACTAAAACGCGACGTTTCAAAACGGTACATTATCCCGCGATTGATTTTGATCATCGTCTTTCTTTTCAAACGGCATCACATANATTTTCGCGTCGGGCTGCTGCCCTTGTTTGTTTTTATTTTGTACGAGAATTATTCTCGCCCCGTACTTTCCACCGAGAGAACCGCTCATGTTTCCAGGGGTTTTCGAATACCACAGGCTTCCGATTTCAATACCTGGAAATTGGTCTGCACTACTTTTCTGTTGCATGGTCTGCACCTTTCATTTAAGATTATGTCAGACCAATAGTCTAAAACCAAAATCAAGGAGATGCAAATGAAGAAACAAGAAGTACAAACATCAGACACTCATCACTACGTTGTTGGCCTCGATGGTCAAAACATCTGGGTCAGAAAGGATGATGACCGTCAACTGCGGCGGCTCTGTTGTGGCTCGACGTGCGTGTCGAAAATCATGGGTACCAATCAATACGATGGTGAATACGAACTCTATCACACCAAGATAAACGATGAGGTTCTTGAGGTGAACTCTGCCATGAGGATGGGGTTGTTGATGGAGCCCATCTTTCGCCAGCTTACACAGGAGGCTTTGGCTGACCTTGGCCTCGACCCTGATGATGAGGTTGTGGAGGGTGAAACTTTCTTCGAGTCCGGCTTCATGTATTCCAGTCGCGCAACCCCTGACGCACTGCTCAAGAAAGACAAGACTGTTTGCTTTGAGTACAAACGCCATCGGTATGAGATGCGGGATTACTACGGGGACCCGATGACCAACGAGGTCGCCCCGTGGGTCTATGATCAAGTTCAGTGGCATATGCGGCATTCGGGTTGTGACGTTTGCTTTGTTGGTGCTTTGTTTGGCGGCGACACAGAAGTCACTTGGTGGCGTGTTGAGCGCGACGATGAGCGCATCCAGGAGATTGAAGCGGCGGCAATGCAGTTCTTTGTCTCTTATCTGCATCAACGTGTTGAGCCACCTGCTGATGCATCAAAGGGGTGTCTTGAAAGATTAAAGCGACTTGAGGAGCGAGAGGCCTCTCGACGCCCCTTCGAGGGCGATGAGTGGAAGTGGGCGGTGGATTACGACCGGCTTAAGAATGAGATTCAAGCGCTGGAAAAGCAAAAGAAAGAGGCCGAGAATCTTCTGCGTCAATCAATGGGCGAGATACAAGAGGTCTATGTTGAGGGCGGTAAGTCAAAGGTGACCTTGAAAGCACCAAAGAATCAGCCTACCCGTCGCATCCTTGTACGTATTAAAGACTGAGGTGAATCATGGAAGAAAAGAAAGAGTGGACTGTTATGAGGGCTGAACCAGTTGTTGAAGTTCCAAACCTTTGGGGCGTTATCAAGCCCGAGGATGTACGTCACAAATACGGTGGCGTCGATTACATGCCTTGGGTCTTAGTGAAGAAATACGTAAAGGAGCACGCCCCTGGCTGGGATTTCAGACTGCTCCCGATTAAAGACAATGAGCAACTGAGCTACCTGCACCGAGCCCCTGACGGCACGGCGTATGTACTGGCGCAATGGTTTCACAAACCAACCGGATACATGCTTCCTGAGTTTATCCATGCTGTCATGGACCATAGGCATCAACCGGTGCAACTTGAGAATGTCAGTGCGCGATTGCTAAGTGACACTCAGCGTCGTGCTGGGTGCTCGTCTGCTGCGGATGCGTTTGGTCTCGCCGGTGAACTTTGGGCACGTATGCCCATCGAAGACCCATACCGAGATCTTGAGGATGCAAAGCCAAAAGAGAATCCATTCAAGGGCAAGAAGCCTGCGAAGGCCAAGAAGCCAAGCAAGAGCAAGGCTGAGCTCACCACCGAATACGCGGCAGAGCTCGGCGTTACGGTTGATATGGTCTTAGCGTGGTCTGGTCTGGAGTCTATTGATGCGGTGATTGCTCATCCTGAGAAATCAAAGGAGTTTAAGGAACTTCTCCAGAAGTGCAAAGCGGGGGCAAATGCACAAGAACTCTTCAGTGTCGAGGCTAACGAGCAGCGAAGAAATGGTGAGGCTGAGTTCAACTGGGGGGAGGACTTAGCAGATGAAGAGTAAGGCTATCACCTTTGCGAAGGCGGGGTTGCCGGTGATACCTCTTCATCACCCATATCACGGGGGCTGCTCTTGCGGGCGGCCCTCGTGCCACTCCCCGGCTAAGCATCCACTTGTGCCTCGCGGCATTCATGAGGCAACCACTGAGCTGGAGACTATTGAGAGATGGTGGACTCAATGGCCTCACGCAAACATTGGGATGCAGACCAATCGGGTCTGTGTTCTTGATGTAGACTTCCACAAGGGTGGCGATAAGTCTTTGCGCACTCTTCAGGCGAAGTATGGAGATATCCCCAAGACCTGGTGCAGTGTCACCGGTTCTGGGGGGCGTCACTTCTTCTTTCGTCCACCAAAGAATGAGATTCTCAAGAATGCGGTGAATGTCGCCAAGTATGAAGGCATCGATTTCAGGGGGCATAATGGCTACATCGTGGCCCCAGGAAGTGAAGGGATGAGCGGTTCATACCGTTGGATCAATCCTCCCTCGACGCCGTTGGCACGCATCCCTTCGTGGCTATTGAGCTTGCTTAGACAAGGCATTCGGGTCAGGCAAATAAACCGAGAAAAGCTCAGGCAGACTGAGATCGACATCGGAAAACAAGATGCGATACCCGAGGGTCAACGCAACGATGGACTCGCCCGTCTTGCTGGCATTCTCATCGCCAGCGGAGAGGATGAGTCTTCGAGTCTGATTAAATTGCACGCGGCGAACATGATGCTGTGTCAGCCACCATTAGACAGTAGAGAAGTGGATGCGATTCACGCCAGTATATTGAAGTGTGACCGGCGAAATGGGAGCGGGTGAATCAGTGAATTGACGTCACAAAAAGTAACACCCGCCCCCACCAAACCAAAACCAGAGGTGCAGACTCCGGCTAGATTGGAGTTTAGCAGCAAATGAGTGAGGACTACAAGCAGCGTATCATGAACTCGATGAGGAAATTTCACGAGCGCAATGACCCAACTTTTCAAAAGCCAAAAGAGAAGAAGGAGCGCAAGAAAAGTGACATTCCGAGCGAGCATTGGGAGCAGATGCAAGTTGTTAATTGGATGCGCAAGAATGATTGGATTTACTTCGCTGTGCCGAACGGGGGGCAGCGGGATAAGATTGCGGGCGCACGTTTGCGGTCGGAGGGTGTCCAGTCAGGCGTGCCTGATCTCATCTGCATTGCTCCCGTGCAGTGCGTCATAGAGATGAAAAGAACCAAAGGGGGTAGGGTGTCAGAGTCACAAAAGGAGTGGCTTGAGAAGTTTAACGACACGGGCAACTGGAGGTGCAAAGTTGCCCATGGTCATGAGGAAGCCATAGAATT
>FUFK010044904.1_pt1 | contig 10128 bp, 6 predicted proteins | sample 1021851 | NCBI WGS metagenome assembly FUFK01 (sample SAMEA51879418, study PRJEB19060) | metagenome | reverse complement strand
GAGCTTCTGCAAAAATTGCATTTATTTCCAGTGATCAGGGTGGAATGAATATTGAGGAAGTTGCCATAAAATCACCAGAGAAAATAATCACTACGAAAGTAGATTTTAATGAAAGTATTTCAGAGGAAGACTGTGGCAAAATTATTAAAATTTTTGATTTAGATAACGATGCAAGTAAACAAGCAATCAATTTAATAAAATCAATCTACAAAATGTTCATTGATACAGATGCAAATTTGGTAGAGATAAATCCTCTTATTTTAACAAAAAAAAACAAAATTGTATGTTTGGATGCAAAGATGACTTTTGACGAAAATGCATTATTTAAACATCCAGAAATTCAAAAACTTAGAGATTATAATGAAGAAGAAGAAACGGAAATTGAAGCAAGCAAACATGATCTAGCATACATTAAACTGGATGGAAATATAGGATGCATGGTAAATGGTGCTGGATTAGCTATGGCTACAATGGATATTATAAAACTTTATGGAGAGGAACCTGCAAATTTTTTAGATGTTGGAGGTGGAGCATCTAAGGAAAAAGTTTCAGCCGCATTTAAAATTATTTTATCAGATAGAAATGTTAAAGGAATATTGATTAATATTTTTGGTGGTATTATGAGATGTGATGTGCTCGCTCAAGGTGTTGTAGATGCAGCAAAAGAAATTAAAATTAAAGTACCTTTAGTAGTAAGATTAGCAGGAACAAACTTTGAAGAAGGAAAAAAGATATTAGAGAATTCTGGTTTAAAAATTATATCTGCAAACAACTTATCAGATGCTGCAAAAAAAGTTGTAGAGGCAATAAAATAATGTCAGTATTAATTGATAAAAATACAAAAGTAATTTGCCAAGGTTTTACAGGATCTCATGGCACTTTTCACTCTGAACAATCTATTAAATATGGAACAAACTTAGTTGGAGGAGTAACACCAAAAAAAGGCGGACAAACTCACTTAGAAAGACCAGTGTTTAACACAGTTAAAGAAGCAAAAGCTGCTACTGGGGCGGATGCAACAATGATATATGTACCTGCAAAGTTTGCTTCATCAGCCATCATTGAAGCTATCGATGCATCTATTGAATTAATTGTTTGTATAAGCGAAGGAATACCAATTCTAGATATGTTAAAAGTAAAAAAAAAATTACAAGACTCAAACTCAAGATTAATTGGCCCAAACTGTCCAGGAATAATTACACCTAATGAATGTAAAATTGGAATAATGCCAGGTAATATTCATAAAAAAGGTTCAGTAGGAATTGTATCAAGATCAGGAACACTTACCTATGAGGCAGTTGCTCAAACAACCGAAAACAACCTTGGCCAATCAACTTGCATAGGCATTGGTGGTGACCCAATTAATGGAACTAATTTCATTGATTGCCTTGATTTATTTTTAAATGATGACCAGACTGAGTCCATTTTAATGATTGGAGAAATAGGTGGAACTGCTGAGGAAGAAGCTGCGGAGTTTGTTAAAAATCACAAAATTAAAAAACCAATAGTCGGATTTATAGCAGGTGTAACTGCTCCTCCAGGAAGAAGAATGGGACATGCTGGAGCAATTATTTCAGGTGGCAAAGGAAGTGCTGAGGAAAAGATAAAAATTATGCAAGATTGTGGTATAACAGTTGCAAATTCTCCCTCTGACATTGGAAAAACGCTATTAAATAAATTGTCTAATTGATAACATTTTGTTTGTATAATATTTAAATAATAAATATGCCAGCTTCCAAAAATCTTGAATATAAAAAAACTTCATTTTTAAATAAATCAAACAATGCTTTTATTGAGCAAATGTATGTGAAGTTTATAAATAAAGATCCAAGCCTACCAAGAGGTTGGAAAGAATATTTTCTTGATATTGGGGAAGATTTAGACTCTGTAGTTAAAGAAATAAAAGGCCCTTCGTGGAGTCCAAAAAAAGTAAAAATTAAAGAAAACTCAGATCTAAATAAAGAAGTCTCTACTCTTAATGTTAATCAAGCCGATGCTGTAGCTGGCAATAGTAATTCAATCAGAGCAGTCTCACTTATTAGATCTTACAGACAAAGAGGTCATCTACTCTCTAAACTAGACCCGTTAGGAATAAGAGAAAGTGAATATTTAGATGAATTACATCCTGAAAATTATGGCTTTAATAAAGAAGATTACGATAAGCAAATTTACTTAGATGGTGTTTTAAATAAAGAGTATTCAAACATAAAAGAAATTTTATCTATTCTAAGAAAAACTTATTGTGGTTCAATTGGATATGAATATATGCACATTTCAAATCCAACAGAAAGAAAATGGTTTAGAGATAGAGTAGAAAAAGATGAAAATGCGTTAAAATTTACTGAAAATGGTAAAGGTGCAATATTAAATAAACTAATTCAAGCTGAGGGATTTGAAAAATTTCTACATACTAAATATGTTGGTTCTAAGAGATTTGGTTTAGATGGAGGTGAAAGTTTAATTCCAGGTTTAGAACAAATTATAAAAATAGGGGGACAGTCCAATATTAAAGAGGTTAAAATTGGAATGTCTCACAGAGGAAGACTAAATGTTTTAGCTAACGTTTTACAAAAATCTTACAAGAGAATATTCAATGAATTTGCCGGTGAAATAAATAATACTGATGAAGATAGTGCTGGGGATGTGAAATATCATTTGGGAGCTTCATCTGACAGAGAATTTGATGGAAACTCTGTTCATGTGAGTTTAACAGATAATCCTTCACATTTAGAAGCTGTTAATCCAGTTGTCTTAGGCCAGACTAGAGCAAAACAATTTTTCCATAAAGATACTGAAAGAAATAAAGTGATTCCGATTTTAATACATGGTGATGCTGCCTTTGCGGGACAAGGTGTTGTTGCCGAATGTTTTGCAATGTCGGGTTTACCTGGACACAATACAGGAGGAACTATTCATATAATAGTTAATAATCAAATAGGATTTACTACAAGCCCAAGGTTTGCAAGATCTTCGCCTCACCCATCAGATATTGCGAAAATGGTTGATGCGCCTATCATCCATGTTAATGGAGATGACCCAGAAGCTGTTGTTTATGGCTCAAGAATTGCAACTGAATTTAGATTAAAGTTTAATAGAGATGTAGTAATAGACTTAGTTTGTTACAGACGATTTGGACATAATGAGGGAGATGAGCCATCATTTACTCAACCATTGATGTATAAAAAAATTAGATCACATCAATCAACAGCAAACATATATGGATCTAAGCTTATTAATGAAAAATTATTATCTAAAGAGAGTTTAAATGATCAAATAAAAAAATTTAAAGACCTATTAGATGATCAATTTAAAACAGCTAAAGATTATAATCCTAAAATTGAATGGTTTGAAGGAGCATGGTCTAGCTATAAACCTAAAAAAGGAAAAGATAAAAGAGGCGTAACAGGAGCAGATAAAAAAATACTTAAAAATATTTCAGATAAAATAAACGTTGTTCCAGCAGAAATAAATATTCACAAAACTATTAACAAAATTTTACAAAGTAGAAAAAAATCTGTTGATGATGGTGTAAATATTGACTGGTCTACTGCTGAGTCTTTAGCATTTGGTTCGTTATTAGATGAGGGTTTTCCAGTTCGATTTGTAGGACAGGATTCTGGTAGAGGGACTTTTAGTCAGAGACATTCAGTTTTAAGAGATCAGATGGATAACTCTAGATATATTCCTTTAAACAACATATCAAAAAACCAAAAAAAATTTGAAATAGTAGATAGTTTTTTATCTGAACTTGCAGTTTTAGGATTTGAATATGGATATAGCTTAGTAGAACCAAATACTCTTACTCTTTGGGAAGCTCAATTTGGTGATTTTGCTAATGGTGCACAAGTTATAATTGATCAATTTATCTCTTCAGGTGAAAGAAAATGGCAAAGAGCTTCAGGTTTAGTCATGTTATTACCTCATGGCTATGAAGGTCAAGGACCAGAACATTCTTCTGCTAGACTTGAAAGATTTCTACAACTGTGTGCAAATGATAATCTTCAAGTTATGAATTGTACAACACCAGCAAATTATTTTCATGCTTTACGAAGACAAATACATCGTGATTTTAGAAAACCACTTGTAATCATGACACCTAAATCTTTGTTAAGAAATAAGTTTTGTGTATCANCCATTGATGATTTTAGTAAGCAAACATCATTTCANCGAATAATGTGGGATCATGCATTAAGTGATCAATCTAAAAATTTTATTAAATTAAAAAAATCTAGTGAAATTAAAAAAGTTATAATATGTTCAGGAAAAGTATACTTTGATCTTTTGATTGCTAGAGAAAAGTTAAAAAGAGATGATGTGATAATGTTTCGAATTGAGCAACTTTATCCTTTTCCAGCGAAGAGTTTAGTAAAAGAACTCAAACCTTACGCTAAAAATGCTAATTTTTATTGGTGTCAGGAAGAGCCAAAAAATATGGGTGCATGGTTTTCAGTGAGAGATTATATACAATGGACTTTAGATACCATTAAAGCTAAAAATAATGAAGTTTCTTATATTGGAAGAAGTCCTGATGCATCACCAGCCACTGGATATGCTAAAAGACACCAACTTGAGCAACAAGAAATTATAAATGAAGTATTCGATTAATGAGTGAAAAAATTTTAGTTCCTACGTTAGGTGAAAGTATAACAGAAGCAACAGTTTCTAAATGGTTGAAAAGAGAAGGCGAAACAGTTGAGGCTGATGAGGCAATAGTTGAACTGGAAACTGATAAAGTAAATTTAGAAGTTCCTGCCCCAATTAGTGGAACATTATCAGAAATTAGTTTTAAAGATGGAGATACAGTCGAAGTTGGAGCGGTTTTAGGCTCAATTTCTGAGGGGAATGAAGAAATAAAAAAAGTAGCTGAAACTAAAAAACAAACTGAAAAAAATGAAGAGAAAAAAGACATAGATCAGAAAAGTAACGTAATTAATTTAGAAATAGAAAAAAAAACTCAAACTGAGCTTGAGGAACCACTAGTATTAACTGAAGAAAATTCAATGGAGCTAAAAGAAGAACAACCGTTACTTTTGACTGAAGAAGTTAAAACTGAAGAGATTTCACAACAGCCAATTATTCTTTCACCTGCAGTAAGAAAAATGGTTACAGAAAAAAATATCAACTTAGATAATGTAAAGGGAACAGGAAAAGCAGGAAGAATTTTAAAAGGCGATCTAATTAGTATGATGGGCGNCAACCCAGAACCTAACCAGAGAAGAATTAAATACGGTGAAGAAGAAAGAATTAAAATGACACGTTTAAGACAAACGATTGCTAAAAGATTAAAACAAGCCCAAGAAAATGCAGCAATGTTAACTACTTTTAATGAGGTAGACATGTCTGGAATTATGGCAATGAGAAAAGACAACCAAGAAGATTTTAAAAGCAGATATGGAATTAAGCTAGGTCTTATGTCATTTTTTGTAAAAGCTTGTGTAGTTGGGCTAAAATTGTTTCCAGCAATTAACGCTGAAATCGAAGATCAGGATATAATTTACAAAAATTATTATAATATAAGTTTTGCTGTAGGAACTGAAAAAGGTTTAGTAGTTCCTGTACTAAGAAATGCAGATGAGATGTCATTTGCCGAAATAGAAAAAGAAATTAAAAAATTATCTGAAAAAGCAAACGAGGGCAGCCTAACTATTGAGGACTTACAGGGTGGTACCTTTACTATAAGCAATGGAGGTGTCTATGGTTCTATGCTTTCAACACCCATATTAAATCCACCTCAATCAGGCGTATTAGGAATGCATAATATTGTAGAAAGACCAGTGAATGATAATGGTGAGATAAAAATAAAACCTATAATGTACTTGGCTTTGTCTTATGATCATAGAATTATTGATGGAAAGGAATCTGTGTCGTTCTTAAAAACTGTTAAAGAAAATTTAGAAGACCCTAGGAGATTATTTTTAAATATCTAATGGCTGAAAAATTTGATGTTACTGTAATTGGTGGAGGACCTGCAGGATATGTATGTGCAATTAGATTATCACAATTAGGATTAAAAACTGCATGTGTAGAGTCCAGAGGATCTTTGGGAGGCACTTGTCTTAATATAGGATGTATTCCATCTAAAAGCCTATTAAATATGTCAGAAAGTTTTCATAGAGCTAAAAACTTCTCTGATATTGGCATCGAAACTGGAGAAATTAAGCTTAATCTGGAAAAAATGATGAGTAACAAAGATAGTTCAGTTTCAACACTTACAAAAGGAGTAGAGTTTTTATTTAAAAAAAACAAAGTTACTTACATTAAAGGGGTGGGATCTTTTAATGAAAAAAATGAAATATTAGTCAAAAATGACAAATCAGAAATAAAAATTAAAACTGATAAAACTATAATAAGCACAGGCTCAGAGCCTTTATCCCTTCCAGGAATAGATTTTGACGAAAAAAAAATTCTTTCATCTACAGGAGCTTTAAGTATTCCTAAACTTCCAAAAAAAATGGTTGTTGTTGGGGGTGGGTATATTGGATTGGAGATGGGTTCTGTTTGGTCTAGATTAGGAACTGAAGTTCATGTGATTGAATATTTAGATCACATCACTCCAGGACTCGATAAAGAAATTTCAAATGAATTTATGAAAATTTTAAAAAAACAGAATATTAAATTTGAATTAAATACTAAGGTTGAAAGAATTACTAAAAATGACCAAGGAGTAGTAATTGAAACTACGAATAAAGACTCAAAAAATAAAATTGAAGCTGACGTAGTTTTGATTTCTGTTGGAAGAAAGCCTTATACAGACAAATTAAATTTAGAAAAAATTGGAGTAAATCTTGATAAAAAAGGAAAAATAAAAGTTAATAAAAATTTTGAAACCAGTGTAAAAAATATTTATGCAATAGGAGATGTTATTGATGGACCTATGCTAGCTCATAAAGCCGAGGAGGAGGGAATAGCTGTAGCAGAGCTAATTGCTGGACAGTCAGGTCATGTGAATTATGATGTCATACCAGGTGTAATTTATACTTCACCAGAGGTAGCCTATGTTGGTAAAAACGAGGAAGAATTAAAAGAGAAAAAAATAAATTTCAAAGTTGGTAAATTCCCTTTTATGGCAAACTCAAGAGCCAAAGCAATAAATGAGCCAGAGGGATTCGTTAAAATATTAGCTGAAAGTAAATCAGATAGAGTGTTGGGAGTACATATAATTGGACCTCATGCTGGAGAAATGATTGCAGAAATGTCCGTAGCAATGGAATTTGGCGCTAGTTCCGAGGATATTGCAAGAACATGCCATGCTCACCCTACTTTTTCGGAAGCAATAAAAGAAGCTGCATTATCGGTAGATAAAAGACAAATTCACTCTTAATATATTTCATAATTTATTTATGAAATATCCTGTTTTAATACCTAATATATTCAATTTCCCTTTTACATATGAAAGCGACATAGATCTTAAAGTTGGAGACTATGTTTATGTACCATTTGGAAAATCAAAAATAACAGGAGTTATTTGGGACACGTTTGAAAAAACAAACAAAAAAAATTTTAAGGTGAAAAAAATTCTTAAAAAAATAGAAATTAAACCACTTAAAAAGGAAACAATAACTTTTTTGAATTGGTTTTCGGAATATAACCTAGTGCCAAAAGGAATGTGTTTAAAATTACATCTACTAAGTGGAGAAGCAATTACTAATTACGAAGATGAAAATTATTTACCTTATACTAAACAAAAACTTGTAAATAAGTTTACTCTTTCTTCAGATCAAAGAAAAACTTTTGAGGATATATCAAAAAAAAATAATAAATTTAGAGTCCATCTTTTACAAGGAACTACAGGGTCAGGAAAAACGATTGTCTATTTTAAGCACATAAAACAATTATTAGAAAAAGGGCAACAAGCAATGATTCTATTGCCTGAAATAGGTTTAACTGCAGAATTTCAAAATAAATTTGAAGAATTTTTTGGTTTTAGCGCTGCAGTATGGCACTCTGGAGTAACACCTAAAAAAAAGAAAATAATCTGGAGTGGAGTATCATCAGGAAAAATTAATGTAATTATTGGTGCTCGTTCCTCATTATTTTTACCATTTAAAAATCTTGGAATTATAATTGTAGATGAAGAACACGATCAATCATTCAAACAAGACGAAGGAGTAATTTATAATGCAAGAGACATGGCAATTGCTAGAGCTAATTTTGAAAATATCCCTATCAATCTTGTTACTGCTGTACCCTCAATAGAAACATATGCAAATGTAAAGAAAAAAAAATATACTGTATCACGTTTAACTAAAAGATATAAAGATGCAAATTTACCTTCATATGAAATAATAGACTTAAATAAAAATAAGTTAGAAAAACAATCATGGATTGCCGATGAAACTTTGGAAAAGGTAAATAATCACTTAAAAAAAAATGACCAAGTATTATTTTTTATTAATAGAAGGGGTTTTGCTCCATATGCTCTTTGTAAGAAATGTTTAAATGTTTATTCCTGTCCAAATTGTTCAATAAATTTAGTATATCACAAACATAAAAATAAATTACTTTGTCATTATTGTGGTTTCCAATCTCAGTTAAGTAGAAATTGTAAGAAAGGTGAGGTATGCGATTTTGTTTTTAGTGGTCCTGGTGTTGAGAGAATTTCTGAAGAGGTTAAACTTAAATTCCCAAATAAAAAAATATTAATTTTTTCAAGTGATACCATGAATAAAAAATCTTCTAAAAAAAAATTAGAAGATATTGTTAAAGGAAAAATTGATATACTTATTGGAACACAATTAATTTCTAAAGGTTTTCATTTCCCAAAATTAAACTGCATTGTTATTTTAGATATTGATCTTAATTCAAATGGACACGATTTAAGAACTGCAGAAAAAAACTTACAACTCTATCATCAATTATCTGGACGGGCTGGAAGAACTGGTGAACCAGCTAAAGTATATTTTCAAACATATAACTCAAACCAAAGTATTATAAATCAAATAACAAATCCTGATCCTTTTATTTTTTTAGAAAACGAATTGAAATTAAGAGAGAAAAATAATCTACCACCTTTTGAAACATTTATTTCATTGATACTCACCTCTTCAAATGAAAGAAGTTTAGAAAAAGAGTCAATGGATATAAAAAATATTTTATCAGAATCCTTAAACGAAAAAGTTTTGGGACCTGTTAATGCACCTATATATCGAGTTAGACGAAAGTATAGGCAGAGACTTTTGATAAGATCTAAAAAGGGTTCTAATATTCAAAAAAGATTGAGTGAAGTCTTAATTGCATACAAATTACCTAAAGAAATAAAACTAACAGTTGATGTTGACCCAATAACCTTCAATTAATGGACAAATTTTGCATTATTTAGTCAATCTGTTACTTGAAGACACTAAACTCATATGCTACTTAATCCCAAAAAATCTTCTAAAACAAAGAGTTAAAATTGAGCAAAAATAACAGTTTTTCAGCAACTACAGCAAGCAGATATTCTTTGGCACTATATGAACTGTCTAAAGAAAATAATTCAATTGATGAGGTTGAAAAACAATCAATATCTTTACTAAAATTAATAGATGAAAGCAAAGATTTCAGTTCATTAATAAAAGATCCAACTAACTCTGTAAATGAACTTCAGGATGTAATTAACAAAATTGCTGAAAATTATAAATTAAACTCTTTAATATCAAAATTTTTAAGTTTTCTAATATCTAAAAGAAGATTTTTTTACGTAAAAACAATTCTTCAAGATTTTGTTGATACTTGTTCAAAAAAAAGAGGTGAAGTAAAAGCTGAATTAATTTCCTCTAAAGAATTATCAAGAGAACAAGTAATTAAAATCAAAGATGAATTGTCTCAAAATTTTACCGCAAAAATAAAATTAGACTATAAATATGACAAAAGTTTAATTGGAGGTTTAGTAATACAAGTTGGTAGTATTATGGTAGATACCTCTATTAAAAATAAATTACAACAAATCGAAAATACAATGATAGAGGCTTAAATGGAAATAAATCCTTCAGAAGTAACAAAAATATTAAAAGAACAAATTAAAAAGTTTGGAGATAAAGCTGAGGTTACAGAGGTTGGTCAAGTTTTATCAGTAGGAGATGGTATAGCAAGAATTTACGGATTAGATAATGTTCAAGCTGGAGAAATGGTTGAATTTTCTGATGGTTC